>ERZ791906.13-NODE-13-length-279685-cov-6.193742_pt1 | contig 279685 bp, 246 predicted proteins | sample MGYA00510146_ERZ791906 | MGnify/ENA primary metagenome ERZ791906 (study PRJEB30046, sample SAMN00792096) | human gut metagenome | study: EMG produced TPA metagenomics assembly of the A metagenome-wide association study of gut microbiota in type 2... | reverse complement strand
AAATTTTCTCGCCGCACTCAGGGCAGAATTTTGTATTTGCTTCTATTTCATTGCCACATTTCGGGCACACGTTTTTTGCTAATTTACATCCACATTCAGGGCAGAATTTACCCTGCGGTACTTCCTTTCCGCATTCAGGACAAATTACAGTATCAGACTGTAAAACCTTTTCGCCACATTCAGGGCAGAATTTTGCCCCCTTTTTCATCGCATTACCGCAATTTTTGCATTGAATAATATCGTTCGACGGTCCTTGCACGGCATTATTTACTGCATCGTTCATCATACCTCCGACCATTCCGCCGACAGCGCCGCCAACACCTGCCATAGTACCAAGACCTACGCCCATATTTGTAAACTGACCTACAGCCTCGTTTCTTGCAACATCGTGCGCAACGTCAAAGCCTCGTTCCTGCTGATATGTATAGCCCTCCTGCGCTCTCTTTTGCGCCAAAGCCTGCGATTCTATAACCATCTTTTGCGCTTCCGTCTGCTGGTCTATAATACCAACCTGCTGTCTAAGCTTTGCTTCCGCAATATCCGCATATTGTCTGAAATGCAGGCTCTTAAATTTTTCATATGCTGAGTCACCGTCAGGCTTTACTATCGTTGTAACAAAAAATCTCTCTAATGCTACACCGTAATCGACAAAATCATCGATAAGCATTTTATGCAGATTTTCCGATAGCTCCTGCAAATGCTCGTCAATTTCAAAAATGCTTATTTTGCTTTCACGTATGCTTCTTGCCAAGTAAGTTTTTATTTTTGTCATTAAAAATGCTCGGAATAATTGTGTAAGCTTGCTTTGTGTCAAATAATTTTCCGTGCCGACCACCTTTAGCAAAAGCTTTCTTGAGTCCTCCGCTCTCAAATTCATTTCACCGCAAGCACCTATTTTTATAGGAAATTGATATGTCGGCTCTATAAATTCAACCTTGCTGTCCGTACCCCATTTTATCGCCATTTGCTCGGTTTTGTTTATAAAATAAACTTCACAATGAAACGGAGAATTATCGCCCGTTATTCTCTTTAAAAAGTGTCCTATTTTAGGAATGTTTTGTGTTTCAAGAGTGTATCTTCCCGGTCCGAACAAGTCCAAAGCCTGACCGTTCATCATGAAAATTGCTTCCTGCGATTCATGTACAATTAATTGCGTCAACGAATTAAAATCTTCATTCGGATGTTTCCATATAAAGGTTGTATTATCCCCCTCGTATTTGATTACATCAGCTATTTTCCCCATGTAAAGTCACCTCGTCTATTTTTATTTTTTCTATTCTTTTATAAAAAGTATAGGTTTTGCAAAAAATTAAAACGCGTCAAACCCCGCTAAAACCTTGACAAAGATTGACAAAAGCCGTCAAATATGCTATTATTGTTTTATAAAAAAGTAACAAAACTTTACTTCAAACAAAACCTATACTTTTTGCAAATTTTTCTTTCGCCGTGCAAATCTGTAAAAAGCCCAAATCGGAATATCGCATTTATCAGCCGCAGCTTTGGCTGATATTTTTTTGTCTTTCCACAACTTATACATTTCATCGAAATTATCCGGTTTCGGAATTGGCGGTCTGCCGAATTTTACACCTCGCTTTTTTGCGGCGGCAATGCCCTCGGCTTGTCTTTGACGTATATTCATTCTCTCGTTTTCCGCTACAAATGACAGCAGCTGCAACACCAAGTCGGCTATGAATGTACCGAGCAAATCTTTACTTCGGGTTGTATCAAGCAATGGCATATCAAGCACCACTATATCCGCATTTCTTTTATGCGTTATAATTCGCCATTCCTCTTGAATTTCTCTGTAATTTCTGCCGAGTCGGTCGATACTTTTCACCACAAGCACATCACCCTTTTTTAGTCGTTTCAGCATTTTCATATACGACGGTCGGTGAAAATCCTTACCGCTCTGCTTATCTATGTAAATACGCTTTTCCTCCACTCCATACTTAATCAGCTCCTGTATTTGCCTGTCCTCGTTCTGATTTATCGTTGATACTCTCGCATATCCAATTAAAATCATAATCATCTCCTTCTTTTCGTCAAATACACTACACTCTGATTATATCAAAAAAAATTGAAAGGTAGATTACTCTACCTTTCATTTCTTTTGTCGTTGTAGTAATTGAGCAGCGTTGTTATACATATTTCGACCAAGCCGAAAAGCAGCTGTTCAATATACTTGTTGTTTGGTGTTACACTTCCAAGAAATCATCTGCGTACAACATTTCCTCCACCTCCTCCGGCGTAAAGCCGCTATTTAGCAAACAGTCGATTTCATCGCTGTCATACCCATAATACTGCGCGACGCTCTTTATATCGTCTACATACTCGTTACGATTTGAATATTCAAATCCTTTTCGCCAATCGTAACCGTAACTTCCGTATTCATCGAAGTCAAACTTAGTTTTCTGTATCTTGCCTTTACTTGAGATTTTAAGTATTTCGCCGTCTTGAATTTCAATATCTTCATAATCTCCACGTTTCAAGTCGTGAAACAACTCCGTATCAACAAGTGCTTTCCAAAGTATCGATATTGTTGACGCATACACATATACTTGTCTTTTCTTGAAATGCAATATTGATATTGGACTGTCGCCTTTGACTATGTAAAGATTATCATTTGAATCAAGCACCGAAAATGAAAAACTACCATCAACCTTTTCAGCCATATATTTAAGGCTCTTAAAATCAAGTTTCTTTTGCGATTCAATCAACTGCACTGCTATGTAACTGTCAGTATCAATAATTGTGGACGGCAATCTTAGTTCACGTCTTAACTTTTTGTCATTACAGATTATACCGTTATGTGCAAGTGCAAATTCTACGTCGCCACACATACCTTTAAACGGGTGGTTATTACCGTTAAAATTTAGTGTCCCTTGTGTAGCATGACGAGTATGTCCCATTACTGCGACTGTGTTTTTAGGGACACTAAAACTCATTTCATATGCGCTTTTACTTTTCTTGAATACCGTCATTTTACCGTTCTTGTTATATGCAATTCCCGTTGCGTCTGTACCCCTTACCGCACTTTCAACTGCAAGCGCTTCCGTTATTTCTGCCATGTCTTTTACCTTATTTCCGTATGACAACACACCATACAATCCACACATATCTTATTCCTCCAATCCTCTTATCTTCAAGTATTCCTTTAATTCCGCTTTATCTGCTGATACTGTTTTTGCAAACTCTTTCCATGTCATTGTCTGAAATTCTTCGTCAGCCAGATTTATCGCCATTTCACAAAGTAAATCCACAAACTGCAACGTAGCCATAAAGGTTTTGTACCTTAAAGTACCTCTGAATATTCTCAGTTCCACGGTAAATGTATTTGTAAGATTAACTGCCGTATATCGTCCAAGTCCAGATGTTTTTGCACCTTTGAGGCTTTCTTTAGGATTATCCATACTGCAACCGTATCTTGACGCCCACCTATCCGCTTGAGTTTCGGTACGGCGAGAAAATCTCAATATCTTATCCCAAAACTTCTCAAAGAAGTACACAATCCTTGCAATAGTGTTTTCTTGCTCCTCTACACTTTTGCCGAGTGCGGCTCTGTTTATATGCACATGCAATCCACATGTACCGCTGTTGTGACTGTAATATCCCATTTCAAGTGCTTCGTCTAAAATATTTTTCCACGGTATTGTTTTTGTGTGATATTCCAAAGTTGCAGGGTGGCTTACAATTTCAAAACCATCATCAAGCGAGCCATCATGTTTGCAATAGATATGCTCATTTATTTTATTGCCTATATTCAAAATTCTCTCGGCATTATCATCATATTCACCGCCTTCATCTATTTCAAGTTCTATTCCGTAATGAGGTTGCCCTTTGCCGTAAAATATCGGATCCGGTTTGTAATAGTAGTCGTGTATTATAGAATCATTTATTTCATCATAACAGTTTTGGCAGTACGGTTCATCGTTGTGATAACACACATCATCTCGGCAAACATCATCACCACATTCGGTACAAGTTTCGTATAGATTGTCGTAGCAATCTTGGCAATACTCGCCGTTCCTCGAATCGTCACGCCATATACTTCTGCCGCAATGACTGCACTCCGTTACTCGCTGATTAAAACAGTCAATACATAATATCGTTCCGTCAAATCTTATTGCATTTTGGAAGCTTATTTCTTCTCCGCAAAGGTCACATCGTACATTTTTATTTTCTTCACTCATTTTCTTTTCCTCCGTTAATATTCATAATTAAATAGCATTGTTGAATGTGTCACATCGTCTATGACAAAAATCTTTGCACACAAAAAAGGAGTATCTGTTTCAAACAGATACTCCTTCATGTATTCCGGTTGTTCTTGTGAATGAACAATCTTCTGTTTTCCGTTTTCTTCCGATAAGTCGAATACTTGTAAATAGTCCCTTGGTTTGTCCATGGTGTCAATCATATTCCACATTATCACTTGTAACAATAGCGGTACTTTCTCTGCAATCCCGCTTGTAACAAATCTTTTTCCTCTAAACATCTCAATCCTCCTTTTCAATTTATTTAGTCTGTGACTATTCACATATATACTATATATTTATAACTTCGGAAAATCCAAAATAAAAAAACTGCGATATATTACTTTTTTCAGTAATTATATCGCAGTTTTTTATTATAGTGTCTTAGATTATGTTGAAAAATTCTCTGATTTTGTTTGAGATAGTTGAATCGATAAAACCTTTCTGTGCCATGTCATCAAGTATATCACATGTTTTTTCATGCGATAATCCTTTCTTATATGGTCTGTCCTCGGTAAGCGCTTGATAAATATCAATGCAAGCCATGATACGTTCCGGCTCATTTAATTCATCAGCAGTTTTTCCAAAAGGATATCCTTTTCCATTTAACTTTTCATGGTGAAAAGCCGCCCAATCTCGTATTTCCTCAAAATCATCAACATCTGATAATATACGATACGTATACCCAGCATGATTTTTCATTTTAGAAAATTCATCATCCGTGAGTTTATCTGGTTTTTCCAAAATCTCATTGCCTATTGCCATTTTACCGATATCATGCAAAGCGCCAGCCAAATACATTTTTTGTGTATTTATTGTGTTAAATCCCGTATAGTTAGCAAGCAGAGATGCTTTTTCAGCTACTCCAACAGAATGCCTGCTGGTAAAAGAAGATTTATAATCTATAATATTTGCAAAAAAGTCTGCAACGTTTTTACATGTTTCCCAGTCAAAAACTTGTTTTTTTCTTGGAATAATCCCCCATAGATTTGTTTCAAAAGAATCATCACTTAAACACATAAAGGATTCTTTTGTGAATGCATGACGAAAAGCGTTCACACATTCGGAGTCAAATAAACGATCCTTATTTTTTGAAAGATACTGACATATAAAATTCCATCTCTGCCCATTAAAGTCCTTACTGTTTCCGATAATATCAATCATATCAGCCAAATGAATTATCCTTGCAAACAATGGAATTTCCCGCCATGTCTTTTGAAATGGACCGGTTCCATCCGCATGCTCATGGTGATATAATATAGCGTTTGAAACATCTGTTTTAAACGGAAGTTTTGAGATATTTTTTTCACCATAAATACAATGAAGATGTTTTTTCTCCTCTGATAAATTATTTTTGATATAAACATCGGAATGATTTTGTAGTTCTTCCGAAATATATTGGGTTAGGGCATTATCATGCAACAAAGCACACATGGCTAAATCTTGTAACGCATCACTTTTGATTGACCAATATTCAGCCATACGTACACTTATATAAGCCACTCTTTTTCCATGTTTATTTTTTACATTTACAAGTTCTGCTTCGATGCAGTCCAATGCATAAGAACAAGCTCCTACCAATCCAACAATATCTATACTAAGTGGCTCTACTTTCATATATATATCCTTTATAATCAAATTAAGCTTCTGAAAACTGATCTTTTCCTACAAAACATAACGGACATTCAAAATCCTCCGGAATATCCTCCCATTTTGTACCGGGTGCAATACCACCTTCCGGGTATCCCTTCTCCTCATCGTATTCCCATCCGCAAACATCACATATGTATTTCATTCGTTGTTCCTCCTTATAAATATTTTAATGCACAGCCTATATTGCTGTTATATTTGTGTTATTATGTAATCTTAATATGCATATTCCATTTTATTCTATCTGCAAAAGTTTATAGTTCAATTTTTTCTATAATTTTTTTCAAAGCATCAGCTGATTCCTTAAGCTTTAATGCTTCCTCGCCATTCAAATTAATAGGTACGTCTGACTCAACACCATTTGCACCTACAATAGCCGGCATACTCAATGAAACTCCGTCAATGTCATATATACCATGAATCATGTGAGATATCGGGAGTATTGATTTCTCGTCTCTCATAATCACTTCACAGATTCTTTTTACAGACATCGCAATTCCATAATATGTAGCATGCTTTTTATTTATAATTTCATAAGCACTATTCTTGACCGCTGTCGCTATTTCTTCCGTATTTTCCTTGTGCTTGTAATGCCCACGCATTTCACACATTTCACTTAACGGAACACCAGATACATTGGCTGATGACCATGCTACAACTTCACTGTCACCATGTTCTCCTAAGATAAATGCATGAACACTCCTGCTATCCACCGATAAATGCTCACCAAGCTTATATCTTAATCGTGCACTATCTAACACTGTACCCGAACCAATAACTCTGTTTTCCGGAAGTCCTGATAACTTTATGGCTACCTGAGTAAGAATATCTACCGGATTAGCGACTACCAACATGATACCTGCAAAATTCCTCTTTGCTATTTCAGGAATAATTGACTTAAATATTGCTACATTTTTATTTACAAGATCAAGTCTTGTTTCTCCCGGTTTTTGTCCTGCTCCAGCAGATATGATAACGATTGCAGCATCAACAACATCATCATAATCACCGGCATATATTTTCATTGGACTGGCAAATGGTATTCCATGACTAATATCCATCGCTTCACCATCTGCTTTATCCTTATCTGCATCAATAAGAACAATCTCTGTAAATAATCCACTTTGCATAAGAGCAAATACAGATGCGGAACCGACAAAGCCACAGCCTATCATTACTGCTTTTTTTGAATTAATCGTTTGTTTCTTCGTAATAATCTCCCCCTTAATAATTTTCTTCATGCACTTCAAAATAGCTCTGTGGATGATTACATACTGGACATACCTCCGGAGCCTTTGTTCCTACCACAATATGTCCGCAGTTACGGCATTCCCATACCTTAACTTCACTTTTTTCAAATACCTGTGCAGTTTCGATATTCTTAAGAAGAGCACGATATCTCTCTTCGTGGTGCTTTTCAATCTCTCCTACAGCTCTGAATTTTGCTGCAAGCTCATGGAAACCTTCTTCCTCAGCCGTTTTTGCAAAGCTCTCATACATATCTGTCCACTCATAATTTTCGCCTTCCGCAGCTGCCGCTAAATTTTCTTTTGTATTACTAATCCCTGCCAATTCCTTGAACCACATCTTTGCATGTTCTTTTTCATTATCTGCTGTTTTTAAAAATAAAGCTGACATCTGCTCATAGCCTTCCTTTTTCGCTACAGATGCAAAATAAGTATACTTATTTCTTGCCTGTGATTCTCCTGCAAATGCCTCCTGTAAATTTTTCTCTGTCTGTGTTCCTGCGTACTTGTTTGCTGCCATTACTTTTACCTCCGTTTTCTTTACTACTTTTTCAAAATCTGATGCCGGGTGCTTACATAAAGGACATATAAAATCATCCGGTAGTTCTTCACCTACATATTCATATCCACAAATTCTGCAACGCCATATTGTCTGACCGTCCTCCGTTTTTCCAACGTTCTCTGGCTTAATATTATTCTGGTAATAATCATATGTGACAGAAGGTATATTACTTAAAACTTCCATATCGGTTATCTCACCGATAAACATTGTATGTGAACCCAAATCCTCTGTTTTAATAACTTTTACAGAAATATATGCATTTGTACCTTCCGTAATATAATAAATATCATTTATACCCCTGTCACACTTTTTAAATGTTTCAAATTTATTGGTATTTCTTCCTGATTGAAAGCCAAAATGTTTAAATAATTCAAACTGTGCATTCTGACTCAGAACTGATACTGTAAATTTTCCTGTTCTTTCAATCATATCATGCGTGTAATTTGTCTTATTGACGCATATACTTAATTGGTTTGGTTCCGAAGCTGCCTGAATCGCTGTGTTAATAATGCATCCATTATCTTTTTCAGCTTCCCTTGCAGTCAATACAAACAGTCCGTAACTCAGCCTATACATTGCTTTTCTATCCATGTTATTCCTCCTTTGCCTCCTCCCTGCATTTTGGGCAAATGCCTTTAAATGAAATATCGTAATCCAAAAATTCAATTCCGTGAGTATCATGAATTTTTCTCATCAAATCCGGTATTTCATCCATATCCACATCTGATACCTCACCGCATTTTACACACCTGACATGGTAGTGATTTTTCAATGTAAAATCGAATCGGTTTGGTCCCTCCGAGACTTCAACTTTCCTCAAAGCACCTTCCTCTACCAATATATCAAGATTTCTATATACAGTTCCTTTTCCGATTGTAGGATATGATTCTTTTATAAATTCATACACTTCATTTGCTGTAACATGTCTTTTCATCTCATATACAGCATTTCGTACTAAGTCTTTCTGAATGGTGTTTCTTCTACTCGTCATTCGTCCTCCTTATTAGGATTTATTATTAATTAAGATTATATATCATTTTTCTTTTATTGTCAAGGAAAATATCAACAATTACTACTATTAAATATATATTTAAATCGACTTTTATCTCTGCATTTACTTCACCATCTCCGATTATACATCACCTGTCATTATATAAGTATAAATAATTTACCAAATAAAAATATAAAAAATAATATTAAGATAACAATATAATACTAATATCGTATTATATATAAACCAATAATGCGGTAATACTAAGGAGGTAATAGTATGAATTTTCATACATTCGAATTAAGTTACAAATTATCCACTGATGATGTACGTATTATATACAATGAATTATATAATGCATCCGGACAAAATTACAAACCCAAAGATGATTGTGCTATTTTCAAAGCATTACAAGATTACGGTATCATAATATTTATAAAAAAATACAAACAAGATGAATATAATCATCATGTCTTATATTATAGAGTCAATCCAAGACGTGTATTGGAAAACCACAACTACATTGGAATATTTAATTCTAAAAATATTGATAAACTTATAAAGAAATTCAATATATTAATAAAAACCGTATCACCGTTTTTACCTGAATTTGATTCTTGCAATATATCAAGAATTGATTATTGCAGCAATGTGGAACTTAATGATCAGGCAGTAATTGATTCTTACATAAATTTATTAAAACGAGGATATTTCCCGAGCAAATATACCATAAAAAAATATAAAAACGAAAAATCTAAAAGAAATACATTATCAAAGAATGGTATTACCATAACCGGCAATAACGGTATTGAAGTCACCTACTACAACAAATATCGACAGCTAAAAGAAAAAAATCCTAAATGTCGTTATATTGATAATTCAAAAAAAATTATAAGAATTGAAATACGTTGTTTTAAAAAGAAAGTCAGACATCTTACAAAGAAATTTAAATGTACTTCTGCATCTTCCTTTTTAAAGGAAAGTGATATTATAGGAAAATACATTTTCAAGCATTATGCAAATATCTTCTATGGAACAGGTGATTTTTATAAACTTACCGATATATATGCCATGATTGATAAATCATCATGCAAGAAAAAGTCAAAGAAATTGATGAAAGAGCTTGTAAAGTCATCTGCTACTCACAGCAGTTTAGATAGGGCGTTTGATATACTTAATTTCAATAAATCTCAGATAAAAGCCATACTTAAAAAGTTTAATAAAATCGGTGTGAGTCCTGTCGTAATTCCAAGGCGCTACGAATTTGATACAATCAGAAATCCTTTAGACTTGGCATTGGAGTATTCCGATTATGATGATTTATGCGTATAACATAAAATTAATATTTTACGAATGGAGTTGACGCATAATGTCAGATAATTATGAAATATGGACTACTGATGAAGTTATGGATTATCTTCTTGTCGGAAGAAACACTTTGTATAACCTACTGAGGAAAGGTAAAATCAAAGGCTTTAAAATCGGTTCGTGTTGGAAAATCCCCAAGAAAGCTGTAGACGACTATATCGCTTCTGAAAGCGGAATAAATACATAGTGATATCACAACAGACACAAAATGGTGAGGTACGTCCTCACCATTTTTAATGTTTGGTGATACTTTATCTAATATTATTTACAAATTTACATTGTACTATTGTATTTCAAATAATTCTATGATATACTTCTTTTAAGATATTTTAGAATTAACAGAGAGGGTGTTTAAATGGACGCAGTGGCATACATCAGGGTTTCTACAAACAAGGAAGAACAAGAGCTAAGTCTGGAAAATCAGCGTGAGTTTTTTGAAAAATACGTTGGCAATCGTAACGACACGCTCATTCGCATATACAGTGACAAAGGCAAATCAGCCACCAAAATGAAAAACAGAAAAGATTTACAAAGGCTTTTGAGTGCGGCAAGGCGTGGCGAGTTTCAGCGTTTATATGTCAAGGACATAAGCCGTCTGTTCAGAAACACTCTTGACTTTATAACTGTTTCAAGGGAGCTTGCAAATCTCGGTGTTCAACTGCACCTTGTAAACATGGGTGAAGGCAAGGACATTGATATGTTTACGCTCAACCTTATGGCTATGATTGCCGAAAACGAAAGTCAGAAAATCAGTGAACGTACAAAATTCGGCAAGCAATTCAGCAAAGAGCGAGGTATTGTTCCGAATTTTGTTTTCGGCTACGACAGAGCCGACAAATACACTCTTGTACCCAATCCCGAAGAAAGCCGTTGGGTACAGAAAATCTTTGACTTATACACCGAAGAAGAATGGGGTATGGCGAAAATTGCAAAATTTCTTTACGAGTCACACGTCAAGACAAAAAAATTAAAGGACGGTCAACCGAATTATAATTGGAGTCAAATTTCTGTCGGCAGAATTTTAACCAATCCGATTTATATAGGCACGGTCATTAACGGTAAAGAGAGTATGAAAGATATATTTACAAGTCAACGTCAAAAAAATCCTAAAGAAGAATGGTATGTATCGGAAAGACCGGAATTTCGCATTATATCGGACGAGCAATTTGAAAAGGCACAGCAGATAAAAGAAAAGAACGCAAAACAATACTGTCAACGTGAGAAACGCAGTAACAAGCATTTATTTTCAAACCTTATAAAATGCAACAGTTGCGGTTTTTCATACAGACGATACCAAAAGCAATACTCCCCCAACCGACAGCCTAAAGTTTGGTGGACTTGCTCAAAACGAAGCTCATACGGCAGCGGCAGATGTGATTCCGAATACATCCGCATTGATGAAGATTGGTTGAAATCGGCTTTGAATACATTGTTTAAATCATTGCTTGACGACCGAGAAAGCTTTTTTACACTTGTCGAAACAAGGTGCAACAGTATAATCAAAGAATACATCAGAAATACAAGCGGTATTGTGTTGGAGGAAGTCGAAAACCGTCTTGACGAATTAAAGCAAGAACGCGAACGATTAAAAACACTTGCCGTAAAAGCACTTATTACAATGGACGAGGCGGAACACGATATGATTCCTATAAACGAAGAAATCGAAAAATTGAGTTTTCGTCTTAACGAAACAAACAAGACACGAGAAATCACTCAAAAAATCAAAGCAAGTATTCAAGCATTTCTTAACACATTCAGTGCATTTGATTTTTCGGGCAACATAACAAATGAGGAATTGAAAAAGGTTGTAAAAGAAATTCGTGTTGTTTCAAAAAATGAGATATATGTTTATTTTAACATTGCCGAAGATATTGAGGGACTGAACTTCCCTATCAATATTTCAGACGTAGTTGAAATCGACACTAATAGTAACAACCGTGCACAAAGATGTACATGAACGACTTTATAAAATAAACCCTGCACTGTACAAAGAAGCACAGGCGGTTTTGGAGCAGAACAAGGCAGAACGTCACATTCGTGGGGGTATGGCAACAAAGGAAAAATATTTGCTTGAAAAATTAAAATAAGAAAAACGGTGTTCACGACGAACACCGTTTTAAATTATACAAACATCGAAACAAGAAATACGGCTGATATTATTATAAATACAATATGCAGCCAAAATATTAAATTAACCGCATTGTAGTTACCGTTTTCCATACATTGCTTTATTATTTTTATAAGCACAAGCGCCGCACCGAATATGATTGCCGGCAGAAAGAAAAATCCTAATAATCCGCCGCCGACAGATGTGTGTGACAGTATGAATTTTAATACTACAATATAATACGCACAACCGCTTAAAAGTGCAAATATGAGCATTCCCGCTGTGCTTTGCAATAATTGAATAATCTTGTTCTTCATAATATAATCCTTTATTAATGTTTGTGTTTAAAACCCGCAAAATTCAAGTTAATTGGTATAGATGTACAGTTTTTTCACTGCCGACGTATGTTTATACTTCAAGACTTAAAAAAAGTGCAAATAGACTGAAAATCGCTTGAATTAGTCTTCTGAAGGCATATCCCAGTTGTGGTATACATCCTGTACATCATCATTGTCTTCAAGCATATCAAGAAGCTTGGTCATTGCATTGATTTGACCTTCTTCTGTAAGTTCAGTCATTGTTTGAGGAACCATACTGACTTCGGCAGAAGAAATAGTATACTTTTCCGCAAGTGCGTCACGAACAGCACCCATATCAGACGGAGCAGTCACGATTTCGGCAACGCCGTCCTCTACTTCAATATCATCTGCACCGGCTTCAAGAGCGTCCATAGTGATTTCATCTTCGTCCATATCTTCATTTTCGATAATGATAATACCCTTTTGGTCAAACATAAAGCTTACGCAGCCTGTCTGTCCCATATTACCGCCGTTCTTATCGAATGCGTGACGTACGTCTGCGGCAGTTCTGTTTCTGTTATCTGTAAGTGCGTTTACGATTACCGCAACACCTGCAGGTCCATAACCTTCGTATGTGATACTTTCGTAGTTATCACCGTCTGTATCTCCTGCCGCCTTTTTAATTGTCCTGTTTATATTATCGTTAGGCATATTATTTGAACGAGCCTTTGCGATAGCGTCTTTAAGACTTGAGTTATTATCCGGATCCGGACCGCCTGCCTTTACGGCAACTATAATTTCACGAGCGATTTTTGTAAATATCTTAGCTCTTTGGGCATCGTTTGCGCCCTTTTTACGCTTAATTGTACTCCATTTTGAATGTCCTGACATAATTAAAACTCCTTTTAAATTTGTTCATACTAATTTATTTTATCACATTCTATGCGGTTTTTCAAGTTTTTTCTATAAATATTTTCTTTTTATTGACGTTTATACTGCACAGATGATATAATAAATTATAACCATTAAGGAGGCCGGAAATATGTGGGCATATGAAAGTGTATTTTATCAAATTTATCCGTTAGGATTTTGCGGTGCACCGTTTGAAAATGACGGTGTTTTAACGCACAGAATTTTAAAAGTAAACGATTGGATTGAGCATATAAAAAATCTCGGAGCGAATGCAATATATTTTTCACCTGTATTTGAATCGGACACACACGGTTACAATACCCGTGACTACAAAAAAATCGACTGTCGTCTTGGCACAAATGACGACTTTAAAGAAGTATGCGAAAATCTACACAAAAACAACATCAAAGTTGTTCTTGACGGCGTATTCAACCACGTCGGACGAGGATTTTGGGCATTTCAGGACGTTCTCCAAAACAGGGAGAACTCACGTTACCGCGATTGGTTCTTTATTGATTTCAACGGTAATTCAAATTACAATGACGGTCTTTGGTACGAAGGCTGGGAGGGTAATTTCGATCTTGTAAAAATCAATCTTCGCAATGAAGAAGTTATAAATCACATCTTTGAATGTATCAAACTATGGATTGACGAATTTGACATTGACGGTTTACGTCTTGACGTTGCATACTGTCTTGACAAGGATTTTCTAAAGAGATTGAGAAGTTACACTGACGGTTTAAAAAATGATTTTCTTCTGCTCGGCGAACTTCTTCACGGTGACTACAATCAATTTGTCAATGACGATATGCTCCACAGTTGCACTAATTATGAATGTTACAAGGGTGTTTATTCAAGTTTCAACAGTATGAATATGTTTGAAATTGTACATTCATTATTACGTCAATTCGGTCCCGAACAATGGACATTGTACCGTGGCAAGCACCTATTGAGTTTTGTTGACAACCACGATGTTTCAAGAATTGCAAGCATACTTACAAACGAAAAGCATATACCGCTTACTTACGGTATGATTTTCGGTATGCCTGGTATTCCTTGTGTATATTACGGCAGCGAATGGGGTGCAAAAGCACATAAAAACGAGGGTGACCCTGCACTTCGTGTATGCTTTGATGAGCCTTTGGACAATGAGCTTTCAGAATTTATATCAAAGCTTGCTACGGCACACAAAAACAGCAAAGCATTGTGCTACGGTGATTTCCGTTCGGTTGTTTTACAAAACAAGCACTGCATATTTGAAAGAAAATGCGATGATGAACGTGTTCTTGTCGCTATCAATGCAGACGAAAATCCTGTCACAGTACATTTTGACGCCGGTTGCGGTACTGCTGTTGACTTAATTAGCGGTAATATGCACGACTTCGGCGGCGGCAGTGAATTACCGCCTTACAGTGTACAGTATTGGAAAATGGAAAGATAATACAAAACCCTGTCGACAAAATGTCGACAAGCTGGCAGAGGTCGAGAATTTAGTTTGGATTTTGTGAAAATGAACTCGTCGGCGTACATTGGTACGTTAGAGTTTATTTTCGCAAAAAGTGCACAGGCAAGCCGTAGGCTTGCCTGTTATTTGTTACAAATATAAATTAAATTTTGAAATATAAAAATAATGTTTTGCACGTTTCGGACAATTTGTCGGCACTCTGTTATTCAACCAAATATACATCTTTGTATACAACACCGAGTGCCACTGCCATCGAATGAGTCGGCACAGCCATATCAATATGATATTCACCTATACCGCTGCCGGTATCTTCGGCGTGTCTGTAACCATAGCCGTCAACATACACCCAACTTAATTTAGGAATAATCTTAGGGTTCACCGCAATGGTCTGACCGGGAATAAGCTCACCCGCCCAAGCGGTATACGCTCCCCAACCGCCGTTACAGATTGCACAAGGGCAATAATGCGTAATCTTAAACTTTCCCAAATATGTACCGAGTTGCGAATCATTGTCAACAGGCACATCCTCAATATCTATACTCGGAATTGAGTTGTCGGCAAGATTATCTGCGCTGTATTTACCGTTTCCGTGGTTCGGAATTATTGCAAGCCCTTCGGGAATATCTATTTCTTCGGGGATATTAACTTCCGCACAAAGCTCATCTTGATACCATTCAATATCAAGTCCAAACATTTCCATAGAATCACGTATCGGTATCATAAGTGTACCGTCCTCTATGAAAACAGCCTGCGAAACCATTTCATAATCCTTACCAAACGGCACATTATCGCCGTCAGAATCGGTAAAGTTATACCTAATAACAGCGTTGCTGTCATTAAGTCTTAAAGCTGCCGTTATACTTGTCGGCGTCATATCCAACCCCAAACCGTCAATTTTATTAATCGCCTCTGACGCAAAACGTTCTATCGGTCTGTCCGAATTTGCGTCTGCTTTAAGCGTCAAAAGTGCGGTCTGAGTCGGCTGGTCCCATTCAACCTCCATACCGGCAGCCTCCGCCATTGCCCTTGCGGGCGTCAATGTTCGGTTATCGATTTGTATAGGTTTCGTATCCGTAAAATTTATGTAACTGACGTCGTTTGACACAATCCCATTCATTCTTACACTTATATCACCGTCAGCGAACACTGCGTTAATATTTCCTACCACCAATACCGCTGATAAAACTGCCAAGACAGCTTTCTTTAATTTTTTCATTTTTAATTTCCTCCTACTCTCTTTCTACAATTTTACAATCGTATAGGATTTGTTGAGTTACATTAATTGTTGAGCCTGTCTACAAAACCATAGAGGGTTTGCAGACAATCTGATTAATCATTATAATTTTCGTATACAACTATATCCGTTGCCGTTCCGTCAACCACTCTTACAAGTGCGTAATTATAGCTGTAATCGTTTGTGAAATCTATTGTATTATCCTTATCGAAAGTGCTTTTCGGAATTGTTGAAGTTATATCGCCAACTGACGCAATTTCAACTTCATTCTTATTCGATACATCGCAAGTATAAACTATTGTATCTTTCTTTGTATCAACTTCGATAACATTGTCTGTACTGCCGCTCTTGTTTATCAAAGTAAGTGAATTTGAACCCACCTTACCGATAAGTCCGAATGCGTACTGATATCTGTCGCTTGACGCTTTTTCACCGTACTTCATAAGCTTCCATTGATTTGCAACACTTGAACCGTTTTCAGTAATTAACTTTTCAAAGTCAGTGCCGAAATCCTGACTGCCTGTAATTATATCTTCGTCCTGCGGTCTGTAAATAAAGTACATATGATTTATTCTTGTTCCGGCAACGTTTGATGTAAGGCTGATAACGTCACCCTCCTCAAGATTTCCTGCGTCTTTGCCTTTCATAAACGAATAAGCCTCCGAAGAAGTTTCAAATGTAACATCATTTTCAATCAACGTCTTTATTTCCTTGCCCTGTGCAAGCAAAGTAACGGCATACATATCTTCACCGTCTTTTGTAGTTGTTTCAACTTCCTTAACAACCGCCGGTGCATAAATTGCGTCTGTTACTTTTTCGTAAATTGACGGTGTGTCCGTTGACGGCTTAGTTGTCGGTACTGTTGTTGCAGACGGCTTTTCTGTTGCAGACGGTGTGGCTGTCGGTGTTACAGACGGTGTGGCTGTCGGCTGAACCTCATCACTTACACTGACTTCTTTTATCTCTTTTGAATTTACAAAGTAAACCTTTGTTTTCATCCCCTTATACTCTTTAGGTATATCGGCACTGAAATTGCCGTCCTCAGACTTATACATATTGCTGTAGCAAAGCTTGCCGTTTTCGTCATAGCACGAAACAACGGCAATATTTTCGTCTGTCTGTTCAAATGACAATACATTATCCGTATAATTTGCATTAATGTTTTCGGCAAAAGCAACTGTTGACATCATTGCCGAAACTGCAAGTGTAATAGCTATAATTTTCTTTTTCATTATAAACTTCCTCTCTGAATTTATTTTGCAATATAAGACGTTACAAACTGTTTTGCACATCTTGCACTGCGACCTCCGTAGTTCATCTGCCATACTACCGCCTCTTTTTCAATATCCGCATTCATTTGGATATTGTGCTTTTTAAGCATTTCGGAAACGATATTAAGATATTCTTTTTGGTTAGGTGCAGAGAATACAAGACTGATACCGAAACGTTCCGAAAGTGAAAGTGTTTCCTGCATTTGGTCGTTTACGTGGATTTCTCCGCCCTCTCTGTCTGACCAATTCTCTCTTATTAAGTGTCTTCTGTTTGACGTTGCATATATAAGCACGTTTGTAGGATTAGCCTGAAGTTGTCCCTCCATTGCAACCTTTAACGCTCTGTACTCTGTTTCGTGTGATTCAAAAGTAAGGTCGTCAAGGAATATTATATACTTATTTGGGCTTTCAGCCAACACCTTTGAAAGTGACGGTATGTCCTTTATACAATGCTTAGGCATTTCGATAATACGAAGTCCGTCATCGCAGAACATATTTAAAAGTGCCTTTACAGATGACGACTTACCCGTACCTCTGTCACCGAACAACAATACGTTATTCGCCGCTTTACCGCTGACAAACGCCTTTGTATTATCAATCAACACTTGTTTTTGATACTCAATGCCGACAAGAGAATCAAAAGTAATATCATCGGTATTTGATACTCCGATAAGTTCGCCGTCATATCTAAACGCATTATACTTCGCTAAAATTCCGCTGCCAAACTTTCTGTAATGCTCGATAAGCAAATCAAGAAGCTCCTGTGCCGATTTTGACTCTGTTATTGCTCTGATTGACGCCACATATCCGTTACTGAATCCGATAGGATTACCTGACGGTGCGTACTTAATTTGAGTTGAAAACAGCTTTTTATAGATCTGCTCAATATCAAATTTTGCAAGTCTGTAAAGGTCATCTCCGATAAATTTACCTGCCTGTGCAAGACGTGATAAAATATTATCGTCATTCGCAAGACGTGTTGCAACGTATTCTTTTATCGCACTGCTTGTAACGCCTTCTGTTTCAGAAAATTCGATAATGTTTCTTAAAACGATAACATTATCCTTTTCCAGTATCCCCTTTATACATAGGTCATCTTCTATTTTATTAAATATACATAATTCCAACTATGTTCACCTTCCAAATATCTATATCTCGTTTGATTATAGCACATTATCAAAAGAATTGCAACAGCCGAAGTTACCTCAAATTTGTTGGAAAAAATCTCTTTTTTATATTGCCAAACATAGATAAGTTGTTTATAATAATAGTTAAGAGTTTATTCTTTAAATAAAAAAGCAGAGGGAGAAAATTATGGAGCAGATTAAAAACGCAATTCAAAACGGCAAAACGGTACTCGGTATTGAGCTTGGCTCAACTCGTATAAAGGCAGTTTTGATTGACGAAAATAATAATCCTATTGCGTCCGGCAGTTACGAATGGGAAAACCGTTTGGAAAACGGTATTTGGACATACAGTCTTGAGGACGTTTGGACAGGTATTCAGACAAGCTACAAAAATATGGCTGACGATGTTAAAAATCAATACGGCGAAGAACTTACAAAAATCGGTGCAATAGGCTTCAGCGCTATGATGCACGGCTATATGGCATTTGACGAAAACAAGGAGCTTTTAGTTCCGTTCCGTACTTGGAGAAACAGCATAACAGGCAAAGCCGCCGCAGAACTTACAAGTCTTTTTGACTTCAATATTCCTGAAAGATGGAGCATTGCTCATCTTTATCAAGCGATTTTAAACGGAGAAGAACATATTTCAAAAATCAAGTATCTTACAACACTTGCCGGATATGTTCATTGGAAACTTACAGGTGAATTTGTACTCGGTATCGGCGAGGCGTCGGGTATGTTCCCTATCGACAGTGCATCAAAAGATTATAATAAGGGTATGATTGAGAAATTCGATAAGTTGATTTCAAATAAAAATCTTCCTTATACAATTTCAGACTTACTTCCAAAAGTGCTTGTTGCAGGAGAAAATGCCGGTACGCTTTCAGAAGAGGGTGCAAAACTTCTTGACACAACAGGCAAACTCAGTGCAGGTATTCCGCTATGCCCTCCGGAGGGTGACGCCGGTACGGGTATGACCGCAACAAACAGCATTACAAAACGTACAGGAAACGTTTCAGCCGGTACGTCCGTATTTGCTATGGTTGTACTTGAAAAACCGCTTTCAAAGGCTTATCCCGAAATTGATATAGTTACAACACCGGTCGGTGACGACGTTGCAATGGTACACGTAAACAACTGTACATCTGACCTTAATGCTTGGGTAAATATATTCAGAGAATATTCAGCCGAACTCGGTATTGAAATAAGTACGGAAAAGCTATACGGCACACTTTACAGAAAAGCTCTTGAAGGTGACGCAGACTGCGGAGGACTTCTTTCATACGGATATTTCTCGGGCGAAAATATTACAGGTCTTGAAGAAGGCCGTCAGCTTTTCGTTCGTACACCTGACAGCAAGTTTAACCTTGCAAATATGATGAGAACTCACCTTTATTCCGCACTCGGAACATTAAAGCTCGGTATGGATATTCTTCTTGACAAGGAAAATGTCAAGCTTGACAGAATGTTTGGTCACGGCGGATTGTTCAAGACAAAGGACGTTGGTCAGAAGTTTATGGCTGCCGCTATAAACACACCTGTTTCACTTATGGAAACAGCCGGTGAGGGCGGTGCATGGGGTATCGCATTGCTTGCGTCATATATGCTTACAAAAGCGGAAAACGAAACACTTACCGATTTCCTTAACAACAAAGTATTCTCACAAAGTGAATCATACACACTTGAGCCGACAGACGAGGATGTTAAAGGATTTAACGAATTTGCTGTACGTTACAAGAACGGTTTGCCTATCGAAAAAGCGGCAGTTGAATATTTAAAATATTAGAGCCTGTCGACAAAATGTCGACAGCTCCAAAAATCACATCTTGCGATGTAATTTTTGAGTATTTTCAAAGAAAAAATCATAAAGTTCCTCCAAAGTCGAAACTTTAGATTTTAAGCCATTTCTGCCGCACATGTCGTCAGAAATGATTTTTAATGAGGTTGTACCTCATACTTCCAAGAATAAAGTAGACAAAACCATTACGGTTTTGTCTACAATATACTAATAAAAGGAGATATATAATATGTTAGAAGAATTAAAGCAAAGAGTTTACGAGGCTAATATGCAGTTACCAAAGCATGGACTTGTTACATTCACTTGGGGTAACGTAAGTGAAATTGACAGAGAAACAGGCTATTTTGCAATCAAGCCGTCGGGCGTTGATTACGATAAGCTAAAGCCTGAAGATATGGTTATTATGGACCTTGACGGTAACAAAATCGAAGGTAAATATAACCCATCATCAGACACAGCGACTCATATTGAGCTTTACAAAGCATTCCCTAATATCGGCGGTATTGTACATACACACTCACCTTGGGCAACAAGCTGGGCACAATCGGGACGCGGTATTCCTTGCTACGGTACAACTCACGCTGACTATATGTACGGCGAAATTCCATGCGTAAGAAATCTTACAAAGGAAGAAATCGACGAGGCATACGAAAAAAATACAGGCGTACTTATCGTTGACTTCTTCAAAGACAAAGATTACGTTGCAATGCCTGCCGTACTATGTAAAAATCACGGTCCTTTTACTTGGGGCAAAGACGGTATGGAGGCTGTTCACAATGCAGTCGTACTTGAAGAAGTTGCAAAAATGGCGGCGCGTACCGAAATGATTAATCCGAAAGTTCAAGAGGCACCTCAAGAATTAAAGGATAAGCACTATTACAGAAAACACGGCGCAAACGCATATTACGGTCAAAACAATTAATTTTTTAAGGGGGTTTTTATTATGATTATAAGTAATATCTACAAAAGAGCTTTTAACGTATTGTCAAAAATGCCGTTTAAGCTATGGGGGCTTTCACTTTTGAGTTCACTTTTAACTATACTCGTTCTTGTATTCGGTGTATTACCGATAGTTATTGTTCCTGTTATAGCGGTTCTTTCCGCAGGTATGGCGGCAGTTTATCTTGACGGTTTCAACGGTAAGGAAGTTTATTCCGACCAGCTTTTCAAAGGTTTTAAAGATTTTTGGAGAACTGCCGGCGGTATGTGTTGGAAAAAGCTATGGATTTTCATTTGGTTCTTAGTTCCGATTGCAGGTCCGTTTATCGCTATTTCAAAGTATTATGCGTATTCATTCACACCGTATATACTTAATGAAGAAAAATCGGTAAACGCAACTGCGGCACTCAGAAAATCAATGCAGGATACAAACGGTTACAAACTTCAAATGTTCTGTGCCGAATTTATCCCTAACTTGCTGATTTATGCTGTTATGGCTATACTTGCATTGCTTTCAAAGATTCCGTTTGTCGGTATATTGTTTGCGGTTATCACTGTCATAGTTCAGCTTGTATATACATTGTTTGCACCGTTGTTCTTCGGTCTTGTACACGCAGGTTTCTATGAATATGCAAAGACTCCGGTAAAGTCAACAACATATTCGGCACCACAGGCACAATCAGCACCGGTTCAAACACCTGTTCAAACACAAACAACCGAACAAGCCGCTCCGACAGAAAATAACACACCTAAGCCGATTACTTGTCCCGTTTGCGACTCTGTAAACGCACCGAATACTCATTTCTGCTATAAGTGCGGTTCAAAATTAGACTAAAAATAATACGACAATTTATTGTCCTCTGAAAATGAGCTGTTTTTTCAACAGCTCATTTTTAGTTATATGCACATTCATGCATGGCACATAAAGCAATTTTGGCATTTTCATCATACACTTCATCAAGCATACTCATCGGCAAAGGGTTTTGTCCCGTACCTATTTCCACCGTAAATCCCTCTTTTCCGAACTCCTTTATAAACCAATCCTTACAACCGCCGTATGACGCCGTACCTGTCGGAATACACACCGCATATCCGCTTTCCTCCGCCATTTTCTTTGCAATCTCAACCGAATTTTCACCTGTCATACCGTCAAAGTCATAATATATCTCACGGCCTTGACTGTGAAATGCCAACAACATATCAAACTGCTCTTTTCTCACAAATTCCGTAATTGCCCTTGTTTCGGGCTCGGACTCCGCATATTCACCGCCATATTTTGACGGTGACGGTTTATCGACAACCATCTGCCACTTTGCGTCAAAATTATGGTTTATATCAACTCCCCTCGAATTTGCCTGCCAAACATGATTAAAACTATGTATTCCAACCATACTGATTAAGTGCCTGTGATATTCGTTAGTAATATCAAGACCATTAAGTGCGATATCCACGCCGTCAGGGTTGACCATAGGTACAACGTAAACCGTAATATCCGAATACAGCCTTTTTATGTCATACCCGAAATATTCCGTTTCCGTCATCAGCTTTACGGTGTAATTTGACACAAATTTTATCAAAAAAGCCGCCGTAAGATATTCAAGTCCGTGATACGCACCGCTTAAAAGCAGTTTTTTCTTTCCCTTTCCGATTTTCAAACACGGAATATCATTCTGCATAACGCTCTTTCCTATCGAAAATCTTTCTATAATGTTATAATTGTCCGTAAGCATTTCTATGTCTTTCAACATTCTCGCATAGTCATAACACAATTTTTCTCGCCTCCCAATATTTATTTATGTATATTAAATTATGTACATTCGGACAACTTTATGATGATTTTATTGACATTAACAATGAAATGTTATAAAATATCTAAAGTCGTTTATAAACGAAGGAATGGAGTTTTAGAATGAAAAGAATTGTGTCAATACAAGATATTTCGTGTTTCGGTAAATGTTCGCTTACCGTTGCGCTTCCTATAATTTCCGCAATGGGTATAGAAGCTTGTCCCGTACCTACGGCGGTACTTTCAACGCATACAGGCGGATTTACAGGCTATACATATCGCGATTTAACGAACGATATTCCGTCTATCGCAGACCATTGGAAAAGCCTTGATTTAAAATTTGACGCAGTTGCAACGGGTTATTTAGGCTCATTTGAGCAGATAAAAATAGTTTCGGACTTTTTCGATAAATTCAAGACTGACGATAACCTTATAATCGTTGACCCCGTAATGGGTGACAAGGGGCATTTTTATGCCGGATTCACCGAAGATTTTGCTTTGGAAATGAAAAAACTTTGTTCAAAAGCCGACGTAATCGTGCCTAACCTTACCGAAGCGGCACAGCTGCTTGACGAGGACTATATCGACAGCGGATATGACGAAGAATATATAAAAAATCTGCTTATACGTCTTTCAAATCTCGGTTCAAAAATTGTCGTTCTTACAGGTGTAAGTTTTAACGATAATTCACAAGGCGTTATGTCATACAACAGAGAAACAGGCGAATTTTCATCGTACTTTAACGAAAATATTCCCGGTTACTTCCACAGTACAGGCGATATTTTTTCAAGCACCTTGTGCGGTGCATTGGTTAAGGGATTTGATATGAGTAAGGCGGTTAGGATAGCCGTTGACTTTACGGTTGACTGTATCAAGCACACTGTAGGGAGCGAAAAAGAGCATTGGTACGCGGTTAAATTCGAGGAATGTATCCCCGATTTAATCGAAATGATAAAATAAAGCAATATAATAGGGACACTAAAATTTAGTGTCCCTATTGTTATGCTTATTAATTTGTTTTAGTGTCCCTTTTCTTTTGACATTTATCACAATAGCCGTATATTTCAAGTTTATGTCCCGTCACCGTAAAATTATCTATATGCGGTGAATGTACAGGGCATATATCGACGTAACGCATTTCCTTACAGCCAAGACATATTGCATAATGACGGTGTTCGCCGTTTATGAGTTCATAATAAAACTTATCACTGTCTTGAATTGTATGCTTACTAACTATACCCTTTTCACACAACTTTTCCGCAATTCTGTAAACGGTCGAAAGCGACATTCCGTCAACCTTGTCATATATATTTTCAACCGTAAGAGGTGCGTCTGCGTCCGACAGTACCTGCATAACGCTTATACGCTGTTTTGTACATTTCAAACCTACTTTTGAAAGTATGCTGTTTATATCCTCCATACTCTCACCTTCTCCTTTTACTTGTACAAGCCATTATTACAATCAAGAATACCACACCCAAAAGCACAATCGTGCCTCCCGGTCTGAGGTCAAGATAGTACGATACGAATAGTCCGGCAACAGTGAAAAATTCCGCAAACGCGATTGACCACCATATTGTCTGCTTATAGCTTTTCGCAATCATCATTGCCGCCGCAACAGGTATAACAAGAAGTGACGAAATCATAAGCGCACCGACAATTCTTGACGCAACCGAAACCGTAACCGCCGTTAATAACATAAGTACAAGATTAATACCGCCGACAGGCACTCCCGCAAGCTTTGCCGCCTCTTCGTCAAACGTAACGAAAAACAATTCTTTATACAATAATATTGAAGTTATAATAACCGCTATGCCGAGTCCAATCGTTAAGTACAATTCAAAATCGGTTATTGCAACTATCGAGCCGAACAAAAAGCTGTTTATATTGGTTGAGCCGTTGGTTATAAATCCCGACAACACCGCCGTAAGACCGATACCCGCCGACATAACAACCACCGTTGCAATTTCCGAATATTTGCCGAATGATTTTCTGAAAACCTCTATTCCGATAACCGCAAAAATCGAAAACATCACCGCACCCAAAATCGGATTAATTCCAAGCAAAAGTCCGAACGCGATACCTGCCAGCGCCGAGTGTGACGTTGCGTCACCTATCGCCGAAAGTCTTTTAAGTACAATCGAAACGCCTATACACGGTGCAATCACCGCAATTATAGCCGCAACTACAAATGCTCTTTGCATAAATGCGTACTGAAAAATATTATCCATGATGATGCACCCTCTTTCCTGCAAATATTTCGTTTATCTGTTGCATTGTAAGGTCGTTTCGGCTTACAAATTCGCCGTTGCCGTGTTCGCAAAATATCAGGAGTTTGTCCGATACTCTAACAAGTTCCGGAGTATCATGATTTGTCATAATAATCGTCATTCCTTGTTTGTTGAGTTCGCTTATTATGTCCATAATCTGTCTTACCGACTTTGCATCAACTCCGACTGTCGGCTCGTCCATGAGCAACAGTTCAGGCTCTGAAATCAACGCTCTTGCAATAAATATCCTCTGTTGCTGACCGCCCGACAAATTACCGATCAGTCGATTTTCGTATCCCGACATTCCCACTTTTTCAAGCACTGTACTTAGTTTTTCGTAATCTTCTTTTTTGTAGCGTTTAAAAAGTCCGCGTCTGCTGTACAGATTGGCCATTACAACCTCTTTAACCGTTGCAGGAAAATCGCTGTTAAACGAATTTGCTTTTTGAGAAACATAACCGATTTTATAATTTTCTTTAAACTTCGATAAATCTTCTCCGAAAAGTGTTATTTTACCCTTGTTGTACGGCAAAATTTTTAAAATTATTTTTATCAGTGTACTTTTTCCCGCACCGTTTGCACCGATTATACCGAGAAAATCACCCTTATGTAATGTAAAATTCACATCACGCAATACAGATGTATCGGAATAATCAAAATACAAATTTTCAATTTTTAAAATTTCCTGTTCCATATTATCCTCAATCTTCATTATTAATAAGCATAATCGAAAACGCCGTTATCAGCAATATACTGCTTACCAAAATAGCCTTTTCACTGAACAATCTGACAGATACGTTACCCATAATCGCACCTATCGTAAATATTGCAATTATGCCGAAAAACAAAAATCCTTTTTCCATTGCGGTTTTGTCTTTCGTAAACCAATAATCACATATCGATTGCGTTGCCATACGCAAGTTACCTATACACATCGTAGTTGCCATACCGCTGCCCTGTATCTTTCTGAAACTTTCAACCTGTGCACCGCACGCAAGCGATGTAAGGCTGTTTGCAAGCAAATTCAGTTCCTGCGGTATAAACATTACGCCGAATAATATCGCAGCCTCGCAAAATACAATTATCTGTCGCCAGTGAACGTGTTTTCTGTTTGTAAACTTTCTTCTCACAAATTCCGCTGCCGCAATACCAATCGCAAATGCCAAAACAGGACACACATATTGGAGCGCCTTGCTCCAATGCCCCATTGACAAATTAACACCGAACAAAAGTATGTTACCCGTCTGCGCGTTTGCAAAAACTTCACCTCTGCAAAGATAGCTGTATGCGTCCATAAATCCGCCGGACAATGTGAGCAGTATCATAATCGGAAGTGATTCAGAAATCTGTTTTGACGCTTTCATTTTAAATCCCCTTCTTTAGTTCCTCAAGATTTGCTTTCATAACCGTTACATAGTCACGGCTTTCGCTGTCACCCTCAAAAGTATAAAGCGGAAGTGCCTGAATATCAGCCTCATTCGCAACTGCCTGTGCCATTTTGTCACCCTCAAGCGGATCATAGAAAATACAGCTTACACCCTCGCTCTTTATTTGGTCAACTACCTTTGCCATTTGTGACGGTGACGGATCACTGTCACCTGTAACCCCCTCAAGCGCAACTTGTTTCATACCGTAATCGTTGCAAAGATAACTGTACGCACCGTGCGTTACAAATATCGTCTTACCGTCAAGTTCGGCATTTTTGTACTCAGTGTCCACCTCATCAATTTGAGTTAGATAACTGTCAAGTCTGTTTATATAGTTCTGTGCATTTTGACTGTCAACCTCTGACAACGCGTTGCATATTGCCTGCATTTGCAATTTTGCATTCTGCGGACTAAGCCAAATATGCGGATCGTTTCCGTCTGTCGGTATCTGTTCCGATGTGCATATAACTTTTACACTCTGCGGAAGTGTTTCGATTATTTTGTCCGCCCAGCTTTCCATTCCGACACCGTTATATATAAATATGTCAGCCTCCGAAAGTTTCGCCATATCAGACGCAGTCGGCTCAAAATCGTGCGGCTCTGTTCCTGTCGGTACTATGTTTGTTAGGTCTATATCGTCACCGCCGATTGTTTTCGTAAAGTCATACATTGCGTAAAATGATGTATATACCTTTGGTTTGCCGCTGTTTTCAGCGTTTTTTTGACACGATGTCAATGCCAAAACAAGTATAAGTATTAATGGTATCAGTTTTATGATTTTTTTCATATTTTTATTTCCTTTCGTTGTTGTTTTGATGTAATAATCGCACATACGGGACGTCGTGGGTGTCGTCCCCTACGAATTTATCTATTATCTATACTTGCCACCCCTCAGTCGTTTCACGACAGCTCCCCTCAAGGGGCGCCTTTTATGCCTCTCCTTGAGGAGAGGTGTCACGAAGTGACGGAGTGGTGGCAAACTATTTCGCGTCATACCAGCTATGTCCTGTTGACATATCCACTTTAAGAGGCACATTAAGTTCCATTGCGCCCTGCATTTCTTCGCTCAAAATTTGTTTAACCTTATCCACTTCGTCCTTATGTGCCTCAACTATAAGTTCGTCGTGTACCTGCAATATAAGCTTTGACTTCAATCCCTCATTTATAAGTCTATTATCAACTCTCACCATTGCAAGCTTTATAATATCCGCCGCCGTACCTTGTATAGGTGTATTAAGTGCAACACGTTCGCCGAACTGACGTATATTATAATTCGGTGACTTCAATTCAGGGATATAGCGTATTCTGTTAAGCATAGTTTTAACATAGCCGTCTTTTTTCGCCTGTTCCTTTATGCTCTCCATATAATTTCTTACGCCGTGATACTTTTCAAGATAGCTTTCAATATATGCCTTAGCCTCTTTAACCGATATATGCAAATCCTGTGCCAGTGAAAATTCACCTATGCCGTACACAATACCGAAGTTTACCGCCTTTGCACTTGAACGCTGTTCCTTTGTAACATCCTCAAGCGGTATACCAAGCACCTGTGACGCGGTAACTGCGTGAATATCTTCATTATTCCTAAACGCATTTATCATTGTTTCATCATTTGCGATATGCGCAAGCACTCTAAGTTCAATCTGTGAATAGTCTGCGTCCACAAGCACATAACCATCTTTCGCAACAAACATTTTTCTAATCTCTCTGCCAAGCTCCGTACGAGTCGGAATGTTCTGCAAATTCGGTTCTGTTGATGAAAGTCTGCCGGTAACGGTCACTGTCTGTGTAAACACCGAATGTATGCGGTGCGTATTCGGATTTACAACCGCCGTCAAGCCGTCACAATATGTGCTTTTCAGCTTTGCAAGCTGACGGTATTCCATAATAAAATTAACTATGGGGTGCTTATCTCTGAGCTTTTCAAGCACATCTGCATTTGTCGCATATCCGGTCTTTGTTTTCTTTACAGGCTTTAATTCAAGTTTTTCAAAAAGAATTACCCCAAGCTGTTTCGGTGAATTAATATTAAATTCTTCACCTGCAAGCATATATATTTCATTTGTAAGCGCATCAATCTTTTCACCGAGTTTATCGGCAAATTCCTTTAATTGATTGTCGTCTACAAGAAATCCGTTTATTTCAAGGTGTGCAAGCACCGTAACAAGTGGCAGTTCAACCTCATTATACAGCTTTTCCTGCCCGTTTTCTTTTATCTTATCGCCTATACGCTCATTAAGCACACCGAGTGCAACTGCACATTTTGCAAGGTATTCGCTCCTGTCAGTTTCCACATCGTCAAGTAATGACAACTGCTTGACTTCCGGCTTTTCTATAACCGTGCCGAAATATTCGCTCGCCAATTTTTCTATTGTGTATTCATTTTTTGCAGGATCTACAAGGTATGCGGCGATTGCAGTATCATCTGATATATTTTTTATGTCAATTCTGCCGTTTAATTTAACGATAGCCTCTTTGACATCAAACATAACCTTTGCTATGCTGTCATCTTCAAGCAACTCTTTTATATCGTCTTGCTCATTTAATACTACCGCATTATTCCCCACTCCGACTGCCGCCGATGAAATATTATCACCGTCAAAGTCAAGCACAACGGTCACTTTATCACCGCTAATCATATTCTTATCCCCGACTTGATAAGAAAAATCTTTAAAAATATCCTCGTTTTCCTTTACGTTATCCCCGCCTGACAAATCAAGCTTCTTTATAATACTGTTAAGTTCAAGTCGCTTTAATATTTCGTAAAGCTCACCGTTGTTTTCAAAACCGTCAAATACACATTCCTCCGCATTAAATTCAATCGGTGTATTTCTGTTGATAGTCGCAAGCTCCTTTGACATAAATGCCATTTTCCTGCCGTCTTTCATCTTTTGGAGCATAGCACCCTTTAGACCTATGCCGTCAATATTTTCATATATATATTCAATACTGTGATGTTTTTCGATAAGGCTCATAGCCGTTTTTTCGCCGACCCCCTTAACACCGGGAATGTTATCGGACGGATCGCCCATAAGTGCCTTTACGTCAATAAATTCAGTCGGTGTGACGTGGTACTTTTCCTTAACCGCCTTGTCATCATAAATAATCGTTTCATTATATCCCGACTTTGTAACCGTCAAAATGACCTTTGTTTTGTCACTTGCAAGTTGTAAATCGTCTTTATCGCCCGTTGCAATGAAACAGCTTATTTCACTTTCTTCACACAGTCTTGCAACTGTTCCGATTATGTCATCAGCCTCGTAACCCTCTTTTTCAAGAATTGTTACGCCCATTGCACGAAGTACATCCTTTGCAAGAGGCATTTGTGCGGCAAGTCCCTCGGGCATTGGCTTACGCTGTGCCTTGTATCCCTCGTACTGCTTATGACGAAATGTCGGTGCTTTCACGTCAAAAGCCGCACAAATATAATCCGGCTCCTGCTCCTTTATCAGTTTCAATAATATATTAAGAAAACCATATATCGCATTTGTCGGAGTACCGTCCTTTGCGGACAAATAACGCACACCGTAAAACGCACGGTTTAAAATACTGTTTGAATCAAGTATAAGTAACTTCTTCATATAAAATCCTTTCTACTTTATAATATCTTTGCGTGTATATTTTGTTGCAAATAATTCGCATTTATACATATTCTAACCTTATTATCTCTATTTGTCAATACCTGTTCACAATTTGTTCATAAAATAAGTCATTTCTATTTACATTTAATTCATACCAGTGTCAAAAGTGTACTGTATCATATAACCATAGTCAAAGGAAAGCTATAAAGAGTATGAATTTAGATTGTTTTGATAATAATGATATAAGGAGGATGACGACCATGAAGAAATACCCTTATACAGAATCAACTGACTTGATTATTTACGACCAAAAACCAAAGAAAGAGAAAAAACAAAAAGTATGGCTAACAGCTGTCTGTTCAGCTCTTGCAGCAAGCATATTTACAGCAGGTGTATTCGGAACAGGAATGTACTTTATGCAAAAGAATATGAACAACAACACTCAAAGCGCGGCAGTTGCAAGTACAACAACACAATCGGATGATTCATCATCTTCGGATTCAGCTCAACTTGCAGCATACAAAAACGGTAAGAAAGTTCTTACAATTCCCGAAATTGCAGAACAAGTCGGACCAAGCGTTGTCGGTGTTATAAACAAGACTACAGTTCAACCGCAAAAATATTACGATCCGTTCAGCGGAAGATATTATTATTCAAGCGGCGACGGAAGCACAGATGGTCAAACCGTTGAACAAGGCAGCGGTTCGGGAATTATTTTCCAAGACGACGGTTACATCGTAACAAATCAGCACGTTATTGACGGTGCTTCGGAAATATCGGTAATACTTAATACAGGTGATGAATTCACTGCAAAACTTGTAGGTCAGGATACAAAAACAGACCTTGCGGTTTTGAAAATAGATCCGGGTTCAACAAAACTTACAGCCGCAACACTCGGTGACTCGACAACAGTTCAAGTCGGTGAAACGGCAGTTGCAATCGGCAACCCGATGGGACAGGAATTTTCCGGTTCAGTTACGTCAGGTATAATCAGTGCCGTAAACAGAACAATGAATATAGATAACAGAACTTATAACCTATTGCAGACAGATGCCGCCATTAACTCAGGTAACTCAGGCGGTGCTTTAATCAACCAATACGGTGAGGTTATAGGTATTAACTCAGTTAAATTATCAACCACAGGCGTTGAAGGTATGGGATTTGCTATTGCAATATCAGAGGCAAAACCAATCATTGACGACTTGATGGCATCAGGATACGTGACAGGCAGACCGCTTGTCGGAATCGGTATCAAAGATACAGGCTACGGTTTGTTTATCGGAAGTGTTTCCGAGGGCAGCGGAGCGGCAGAGGCCGGACTTAAAGTCAACGATATGATTCTTGAAGTTGACGGTCAGAAGGTCTCATCTACCGAGGAGGTCAACGAAATCCGTGATAAGAAAAAAGCGGGCGATTATTTGACCTTTAAGATTTTAAGAGACGGTGAAACTATGGAAGTACAGGTTCGCTTGATGGAAGACTCGGCAGATAAAACTAAATAAGCTATCCAGTTTTAATTGATAGACTGTGTAAAAACAGTCGATACCATCCTTTTTTTCATATGCCCTTGCCTTCCCCAAAGGCAAGGGTCCCCCCAAAAGTTACAAATATCTTTGATATTTGTTTCATATATATATATTACATCTTTTATAGTTGTGATAACTCCCCCATTTAAAACATTTACTCCCCCCAATATGTATATGTTTTTGACACCGCCGATACGGCGGTGTTTTTTTATGCGTTTTTATATTTCGTAGGGGCGATCATCGGTCGCCCGTTGCCTATTTTTCTATCACCACCCCTCAGTCGGTTTTGCCGACAGCTCCCCTCTATGGGAGCCTTACAAAATGCCTCTCCTTGAGGAGAGGTGGCACGCAGTGACGGAGTGGTGCAAAAAAAGGCGACCAACGGCCGCCTCTACGAAATATTTATTATATAGCAAAAGGCGATCAATGACCGCCCTTTCTCATTTCAGCAATTTTCTTTTTCAGCACATCATATGCCGTATTCGGTTCATCTACTTCAAGCACAGCCTTTTCCATAGGACACATACCTGTTTTATCACGATTTATAATATACTCAACCAAATTACCGTAATATGTCTTAACCTTATATTTTTCAAAAACATCAAGTGCATGAGAGCTTATAATATCGGCATAAACCTCTTTTACTCCGCCTTTTACCATAAGTAAAGCCGCCGCTTTACCGACAACTTTATCGGCAACAAACGAATTTTTTATAACATCATTTCCACCGTCAAGAATTTCCAAAAGCGGTGCAACGCCGTGTTTCGTTGAAGTATAAACATCATTTTCGCCTACTATCACAATAGAAAAATTATTATTATGCAACTGTTCCTTTGCAGATTCTAAAATGTCTGTCAATGTAACCGCTCCTTTCAAGTGCATATACAACAGGCGGAATTATCAAAACTTGAATTATAATTCCAGGTACACCGCTGACTGTTGCGGTAACTGCCGCAATAGGTCCGCCACACTGTATACCCATAAGATTTACCGCAACAAACAATGAAATTGCATACACAATTCTACCGCAAAGCATTGCAGTTAAAAGTGAAATATATGTACCCATTTTCTTCTTATTAAACTTAAATGTATTATACATCAAACCACTTACCAATCCGTATATTGCAAGCTCAATCATCATAAACGGCAATCTGCCTACTGCCGGCATACCCGTCAAAACAGAGCTTATAATCGGTGAAAACAATCCTACAAAAAATCCAAACACAGGTCCTAAAACAAATCCTCCGAGTAATACAGGTATGTGCATAGGCAAAAATACTTGACCCGGTTGCGGTACTCCCGTTAAATGAAATGCCATAGGCAATACAAGTGCCAATGCGATAAGCAGTCCGCCGACTGTTATTTTCTTTACATTTTTCTTCATTCTAATCTCTCCCTTCTTTTAACCTACATATTATATCAAATATTATATTCAATGTCAAAATACAAAGCAAAAAATAAACGATTTCAAGCAAAATTTTGAAACATTTTATATTGTGCTATGGTATAATGATATTAATAAAACAGACGGAGATTAGAATTATGATTATTTACGATATGAAAACAGAGGATTTAATAAATCCAATCGGAATTGATGAAAAGAAACCGCGATTTTCTTGGAAACTGCAATCGAAAATCAGCGGTACTGTTCAAACCGCTTACAGAATTATTGTTCTCTCCGACAATGATACGGTTTGGGACAGCGGTAAAGTTACGTCTGACCGCTCAATCTGCATTGAATACGACGGTCGGTCTTTATCGGCTATGACAAAGTATTCTTGGCAAGTAAGCGTATGGGACGAACAAGGCAATGAATACACAAGCGATACTGCCGATTTTGAAACAGGCTTAATGAATAATGAATTTAATGCCGATTGGATTGGCAGTCCGCAAGAAACCGTCAACACATATGCCGTTGATAACTATAAAATTTCTTGTACTTTCAAGTCGGACAATCTCGGCTTGGTTGCGAACGCAAGAAATAAAGATAACTATGTCCTATTTAACATCTGCAAAGACAGCGTTTCTGTTTACGAAATATCCGACAATGCTTGGAATGACAATGTTCCGTATAAAAAATTACTCGGTACATTCCATGTTACCGAACATGCCGACAGCCTTGAATTATCGGTAAACAAAACAAATGTACTTCTTTATCTGAACGGTCAAAAAGTAATTGATGAAGATATTCTTCCGAAAAATATCATAAATCAGCCACGCAAGACATTTTTAATGTCTGTCGGCTTTAATCAGCTAAACAGCATTGCCGAAATCAGTCGCTTAAAAATCGAAACAAACAATCTTGTTTTGCAAGAGGATAATTTTGAAAACGGCTTATTTTCGGCACTCGGCACATACGAAAACGGAAAACTCACAATCAACAACGCATTTGAAATTGTCAATCCCGTACCGTCTGTAAATCTCCGCAAACGTTTCAATATAAAAAAAGCAATCAAATCGGCACGTCTTTATGCGTCTGCACAAGGTTTTTACAATGCCTGTATAAACGGCGAAAAAGTCAGTGACGATTTTTACAATCCCGGTTTTACCGACTACAGACTAAGAATTCAATACCAAACTTTTGACGTTACCGATATGCTTGCAGACGGTAAAAATGTCATAAGTGCAGTTCTTGGAAGAGGACATTATTCGGGATTTTGCGGTTACAGAGGTGCTATGATATACGGCAAAGAGAGTTCATTTATTGCTATGCTGAATATTGTCTACACTGACGGAACAAGCGAGGTTATCAAAACAGACAGTTCGTGGGAGTTTACTGATAAAGCACCGATAAACGACTGTGATTATTTTGACGGTGAAAGCTATGACGCAAGGCTTGAATACAATCCCCTTGCGGACGATAAACGCTGGGTTAAATGCGGTATCAAACAACAACCTAAAAAGCCTGTCCCGACAAACGGCACACTATCCGATACTGATTTTAAATTAACCGCCCAAAAGGGTAATACTGCAAAAATTATAAAAAACTTTGTCGGTAAATTCGTGTGTGAAAATCCGAAAAATCATTTCGTTTATGATGTCGGTCAAAATATGGTCGGAGCAATAAAATTGAAAGTTAAAGGTAAATGCGGTCAGTCGATTAAAATTCGTTACGGCGAAATGACGTATAAAGACGGCAGTATTTATATAAAAAATCTGCGTTCCGCCGCAAATACCGATATTTATACACTTTGCGGACGTGATACGGAGGAGTTTATTCCTACTTTCGCGTCACACGGTTTCAGATATGTGGAAATCAGCGGTAACGGTTGCGATATATCAAAAGATATGATTATCTCGGTTGACGGTCTTGCAATATCGAATATTGACACTGTTACAGGTGAATTTGAATGTTCAAATCCGCTTATTAACAGACTTCAGCACAATATCCGTTGGGGTGAAATCGGCAATTTTCTGCTAATTCCCACTGATTGTCCGCAACGCAACGAGCGTATGGGTTGGACGGGTGATATGCAGGTTTTCGCAAAAACAGGTGCATATAATATGAACATAAAGTCGTTTATCGACAAATGGCTTGATGATTTGATTGACGCACAAACTATGTACAATAAAAACGGTGCTGTTCCCGATACCGCCCCTCTTGGCGGTGATAACCGCATTGACGGTTGTGGCGGTTGGGGCGACGCCGCAACGATTGTGCCGTGGGAAATGTATGAAACATACGGCGATATACGCATACTTAAAAAATGCTATGATATGATGAAAAAGTGGGTTGAATATCAAAACAGCACTGACCGCCGTAATTACGGTGTACGAACGGTTGACGGCAAGGAAGTACCGGAACAATCCGACCTTGCGACAATTCCGTATATTCAAGTACAGCAATGCCGTGGCGACCACCTTACTTATGACAATTCCACGCCTTACATATATTCCGCAACGGCATATGCCGCACATTCTGCCGACATACTCCGCAGAACCGCGTACATTCTCGGCAAAACCGATGATGAAAAACGATATACTGAATTATTTGAAAATATAAAACGTGCATTCAATGACGCGTGGGTTAATGATGACGGCTCTGTTTCGTATTACGGCGAAGTGAGTTCACAAACCGCACATTGCGGCGAATCGGTCGCACTTGACGGAAGTGTTACGCGATATACATATTATGCCGAAAACACTCCGCACTGTCCGAGTCAAACAGCATATGCACTTGCAGTTGACTTTGACCTTATCCCCAAAGACAAGCTTAAAAATACAAGAAAATATTTCAAAAACTCAATATTGAGAAACAACGGCAAACTTACAGTCGGCTTTCTCGGTATATCACATCTTGCACCTGCACTTTCAAAAGTCGGTCTTGATGATGTTGCTTTTAAGTTGCTTGAACAGGAAGACAATCCGTCTTGGCTTTACAGTGTCAAAAACGGTGCTACAACCATATGGGAGCGTTGGAATTCGTATATTGCCGAAACAGGCACTTTCGGCGATGTTTCAATGAATTCGTTTAACCATTATTCTTACGGTGCGATAGGTCAATGGTTCTTTACCGATATACTTGGTATTTGTCCCGTTGAATTTGGGTATAAATCATTTATGCTTTCACCGAAATTCGGAGGCGGTTTGACTTATGCCAAAGGCAGTTTTACGTCACCTTACGGTAAAATCAGTTCTGCGTGGAAATTGCATGACGGTAAATTTACGTATGATTGCACCGTTCCGACTAATACAACCGCAACTTTGAAATTGCCTAACGGTGATATTCATACACTTGTAGGCGGTAGTTATCATTTTGAAATCGATGTTTAAGTGTGTTGAACAAGGGGCGACCGATGATCGCCCCTACGGAATTGATGTGGGAAAAGGGACGTCGTGGGCGCCGTCCCCTACTCACACAAACGCAAAAAAGGCGACCGATGGTCGCCCCTAATCAATCATCCGTCTATATTCCTCTTTCATATACCCGGACAAATCTTCCAAATCAAGTCTAAATTCCACGAATCCACGGGCATAGTATGACAAATCATACGGTTGAAAGAATATAACCAAATCATCGTCTTGAATATAAAAATCCGTCTGATGTTCCTGTTTTATTTCAGGCTTTGCCCACAAATCCTTATATTCTTCCGAATGTTTTTCCATTTCTTCATTAATCATTCTGTTAAGCGTACTGACATACCCGTCATCAGCAAACAAATCCGCAAGTTTCACTTCCTTTTCGCCCGACACATCTATGTTTACGGGAATATGCACCGTTGTACCTCTTGCACCGCCGGTATAAATATATTTTTCTTCAACCACACTGATAAAATCATTTTTATTATAAGTTTCCTCCCAACCTATCTCCATAACGCACTTGTTCCCCATTTGCAAATTATCCTTACATTCCTGTGCTTTGGAATCAAAAGCAACAAGGTCACTGTCTATGGACTGTTGTATCTGTGCGTTGATATTTTTTTCAAACTCACTGTTTTTCATACCGCTGAATTTAACTGTTTCGGCATACACCGTTGAAAAATCGGTTTCATATTCCTTTATACTGCTTTCTGTGCGGATACGTTTCATATCGCACCCGCACAAACAAAGAATCACGAAGATTACAGCTATTATACGTTTCATTATCAAGCCCCTTATTACAGAATTATACAAATCAAGCCGTTACTTCCGTCATTAATAATCCTCTGCAAAGTTTCTTTTAATTTCATTCTTGCCGATTCAGGCATTCTTGAAAGTTTATTATGAAGTCCCTCATTTACAAGCTCATAAAGCGACTTACCGAATATATTCGACTGCCAAATTTTTGTCGGATCCGTTTCAAATTCCGACAGCAGATAATGCACAAGCTCCTCCGACTGTTTTTCAGTACCGACAATCGGACTTACTTCCGTTTCAATATCCGCACGAATCATATGTATAGACGGTGCGGACGCTTTAAGTTTAACACCGAATCTACCGCCTTGTTTAACGATTTTCGGTTCGTCAAGAGTCAATTCTTCTGTTGACGGTGACACAATTCCGTAACCCTTTTCCATCACCTCGTGAAGTGCAAATGACACCTTATCATACTGTGCTTTCATCTGTGCCAGCTCCGACATAAGCGTCATAAGCTGATGTTCGCCGTCAATTTCAAAGCCGGACATTTCACCAAGCACACGATAGAAAAGCTCCTGCGGAAGTTCCATACACAGCTTAACCGTACCGTCACCCAAATCCATACCCTCGATATACGAACGCTGAACAAAACCGCATTCACCCATACCGTCCGACAATGCACGCACATCGCGAATACGGTTTACGTCCTCGATTTTTTCGATTATCGCACCGTATATCTCTTTTTTCAGCCAATGCTCACTGTCAAGTTCTTCAATCCAATCTGGAATTTTAATATTAATTTCTTTAAGCGGAAATTCAAACAACACCGTTTCAATAATATTATGTATATCCTTTGCATTAAGTTCTTCACAATTCACCGCCACAACAGGTACACCGTGCTTTGCCTCAAGTTCAGCCTTTAAATTCTGTGCACTCTGTGAATTAGGCGCTACCGAATTTAACAGTACGATAAACGGCTTATTAATCGCCTTTAATTCATTTATAACTCTGTTTTCGGCGTCAACATAATCGTTTCTGTCAATCTCCGTAATCGTACCGTCAGTCGTAACAACAAGACCGATAGTCGAATGTTCGCAAATAACTTTTTTCGTACCTATTTCCGCCGCCTCATTAAAAGCAATCGGGTGGTCAAACCACGGAGTTGTAACCATTCTCGGCTCGTTATCCTCCACATATCCAAGCGAACTGTCCACGATATAGCCGACGCAGTCAATCATTCTCACTTTTAAATGTGCATTATCGCCCAGGGATATTTCAACCGCCTCATTCGGTATAAACTTCGGCTCTGTCGTCATAATCGTTCTGCCGCCGGCGGACTGTGGCAATTCATCTCGTGTTCTCTCTGCCTGATACACATTTTCTATATTAGGTATTACAAGCAAATCCATAAACTTTTTTATAAATGTAGATTTACCTGTTCTGACCGGTCCGACTACACCTATATAAACATCTCCTTGACTCCTCTGTGCTATATCACTGTAAATATTGTATTCTTCCACTTTTTGTTTCCTCCTTTTGTCCAAAATATATGTTATATGTATATGCACGATAACTTATAATATGTATACCAAATATAAAGCAGATACCCCTTAAAGGTTTTGTCTGCAATATTTTTTTATATTTTTTTAATTTTTTGTTTGAACATTTGGACAATGTGGTATATAATATATGAGAGAGAGGATTTAAACAAAGGGGAATTTGAATGAAAAACATAAAAGCAATTATTTTAATGCTTTTAACATCTGTTATTTGCTTTACTTCTTTTACGGTATATGCTGAAACGAATACGCTAAAAGCCGGTATTCTTGATGATTACAGCTTTGACGGCAACAGTATCAATGAATATGCCGAAGATAGTATGAATACTATTTTAGATACAACTGCAAGTACAAATTTTATAGCTAACGAAATAAACTTCGATGACACAACTTTTAATAAAGGTATTTCCGACCTTCAAAGCGGAAATATAGATTTTTTATGTATGGTTCCTGTGAGTGATGCCTTTTTGGCGTATGTTGACTATACATCATCACCTATCGCAACAGGCTTTTTAGGACTTTATACCACTGATTACAAGCAATTATATTTTGAAGAATTTGATACATTCAATCAGATTAAAATCGGTTTACTTAAAAATTCGTATATAGAAAAAAATCTTTCTGATTTTGCGGCTGCAAATAATTTTACATATAGCCCTGTTTATTACGATACTGTGGACGATATGTTAAATGCCGTGAAAAACAATTTAATCGACGCAATTTTTACACCTACAACAAACAATCCCGACGGATTAAAGTTAATAGCCAAAGGCGGCAAATTGGACTACTACTGTGCCGTAAAAAAAGGCAATACCAATCTTCTTACAAAGCTAAACAGCGCTATAAATCAATACAAAATACAAAATCCGTTCTATCTGTCAATGGAATATACAAAGCTGTTTAAACGTCCTTACAGCAACTCAATAGGCTACACGAAAGAAGAGCAGATAGCGAAGAAAAATCATCCTAAACTTCGCATACTTGCGCCAGACAACAATTATCCGTCATCATATTATGACAAGGACACGGGCGAATATAACGGTATATACGAAGATATTATCAAAAAAGTTGCCGACAATGCCGGTTTTGAAATTGAATTTATCTCATACGATCAATCCGAAATGTCAATGAATGGAATTGTTATGGGTAAAGCCGACATAATTCTTACGGTTTCAGGTTCAAAACAAGGTCTTACCACTGCAACAATACCTTATACAAAGGTTTCGTACTTGCCGTTAGTGAAAAAAGACACGAACATTTTTGAGGACAGTGAAATTCATGTCGGCATATTGGCAGACGATTCGTGGATTACAGATTATCTTGACGACAAATACAAACAATGGTCTGTCGAAAAATATTCATCCATTGACTCACTTTTAACGGCAGTCGAAAGCAACGCTGTTTCAGCTGTACTTGTTTCGTCAACAGATTTACAGACAAAAATGAGTTTGATTGCACATCCCCAGCTTTCAATATTGCAAGACTTTGACGTCGAAGTTCCCGCAAGTCTTGGTGTTTCCAACCTTACCTGCAATCAGCATATCGTAAGCCTTTTGAACAAGACAATCCAAAATGTAACACTTACAAATTCGGAACTTGAAAGGAAAGTCTACACATTAAATCATATATATGTTCCGACTTTAAAAGATATGTTGCAAACAAACAAGCAATGGGTATTTATAATATTGCTTGTTATAATCGCAATAATCGTATTCATAAAATGGCGTGAATATTATTACAAAAAACTTCTGCATACGGACACACTTACGCAAATTCCGAATAAGCAGTATTTTATGAAAACGGCTGAAAAAATATTGGATAACAACAGCGATAAATCATACTTACTCACATCGCTTGATGCAAGGAACTTCAAACTTATAAACGAACGTTTCGGTCACATAGTCGGCGACCAGACGCTTATGAACATTGCCAAGAATATAAAATCAAAATTCCACAAAAACGGGCTTTACGCACGTTCGCAAGGTGACAGTTTCTTAATTCTCGTTGAAGACACTTCACAAAACCGCGAACTTTTAAAGAGCCTTGTGGACTTGGATATTTCAATACATAACACAACAAATTATAAAGTACCGCTAAAAATCGGTGTTTGCCCTATTCCGCGTTACAACCCCGCTTTGAGCCTGTCGCTTTACATTGACAGAGCAAATATTGCCAAAAAGTACACATCAGCGCGAAATACAAATTATATCTGCTATTTCACGGACGATATGAATAAAAAACTTAATATGAAAAATATGATTGAAAGTGAAATGGTTCGTGCATTGAGCAAGGGCGAATTTGTCGTTTACTATCAGCCGAAATACGAACTTGCAAACGATACAATCATCGGTGCGGAGGCGCTTGTGCGTTGGAATCACAAGGAAAAGGGTATTATTTCACCGGGCGTATTTATCCCTGTTTTTGAGCGCAACGGCTTTATTGTTGACCTTGATTTCTATGTATATGAACAGGTTTTGAAAATGCAAAAGCATCGCCTTGATATGGGTAAAAAGGTTATTCCTATTTCAATGAACGTTTCAAGATGTCACCTTTCGGATACGAATTTTGTTGACAAGCTTGAGGCGGTTGTCGCAAAGTATAAAGTACCTAAGCAGTATATTGAAATGGAAATTACAGAAAGTATATTCAGTCAAGAGGACAGCTCGGCAATCGCACTTATATACAATTTGAAAGAACACGGTTTTACAATATCAATGGACGACTTCGGAAGCGGTTATTCATCGCTTAACCTACTTAGAAAAGTGCATATTGATACACTTAAAATCGACAAGGTATTTATCGACAGTACTGAAGATGTTCAGCGAAGTCAAGTTATTGTTGAGGAAATTATTAATATGGCATCAAAAATTCACGTTAAAACAATCTGCGAGGGTGTCGAAACACAAAGTCAACGTGATTTCTTGAAAAATGCAGGCTGTAATATGGTTCAGGGTTATTTCTATTCTAAACCATTGCCGTATGAGGATTTTTCCGATTTACTTAATTCGTCAAAATGAACATTGACATAATTAAATATATATGCTAAGATAATAAACAGCAATGGGGCTTTTTACAGTCCCTTTTTATCTATAATAAAAAGGAGTATAAGAAAATGGCAAAAATTCAGATGAAAACACCGCTTGTCGAAATGGACGGCGACGAAATGACAAGAATCATATGGAAGATGATTAAGGATATTCTTCTTACACCTTACATAGACTTAAAGACTGAATACTATGATTTGGGTCTTGAACACAGAAACGAAACTAACGACCAAGTTACAGTTGACAGTGCGAATGCAACAAAGAAATACGGTGTTGCGGTTAAGTGTGCGACAATCACACCTAACGCTGCAAGAATGACAGAATATGACCTAAAGGAAATGTGGAAATCTCCTAACGGTACTATCCGTGCCATGCTTGACGGTACAGTTTTCAGAACACCTATTCTTGTTAAGGGTATCACTCCTTACATTCCGACTTGGACAAAGCCTATAACAATCGCACGTCACGCATACGGCGATATTTATAAGAACGTTGAAATGCAGGTTAAAGCCGGCAGTAAGGCTGAGCTTGTTTGCACAGATAAGGACGGAAAAGAAACTCGTGAGTTGATTTACGATTTCAGCAACGAGGACGGTATTATTCAAGGTGTTCATAACAGAGATGAATCTATTGCCAGCTTTGCAAAAGCATGTTTCAACTATGCTCTTGATATGAAGAAAGATATTTGGTTTGCAACAAAGGACACAATTTCAAAGAAATATGACCATCGTTTCAAGGATATATTCCAAGAAATCTATGATAACGAATATAAAGAAAAGTTTGAGGAAGCCGGTATCGAATACTTCTATACATTGATTGATGACGCAGTTGCAAGAGTTATCCGTTCAAACGGCGGATATATTTGGGCTTGTAAGAACTATGACGGTGACGTTATGTCGGATATGGTTGCGACCGCTTACGGCTCACTTGCTATGATGACATCAGTACTTGTATCACCTGACGGTGTTTATGAGTATGAGGCTGCTCACGGTACTGTTCAAAGACATTACTACAAGCATTTAAAGGGCGAAAAAACTTCAACAAACTCTGTTGCAACATTGTTTGCTTGGACAGGCGCACTTCGTAAGAGAGGCGAAATGGACGGTCTTGACGATCTAATCAAGTTCGCTGATAATCTTGAAAAAGCTACAATCCAAACAATCGAAGAAGGCGTTATGACAGGCGACCTTGCCGCACTTTCAACTCTTGAAAATAAGCAAAAGGTTGATACAGAAGAATTCTTGCTTGCAGTAAACGAAAGATTGCAAGAGTTAATGTAATTTAAGACAAACAAAAACGACTGTTTTGAAACAGTCGTTTTTTTATATCTTTATGCAACCCAACTTTACTGACGTAAACTGATTTGGTATTAAATATTCATTTCTATCACAAAATTATTATATCACGCTTTTCTATTTTTGCAAACACAAAAAAGACGGTTCATACGAACCGTCTTAATATACAATTAATTAGTCTACAAGCTCAAGAATTGCCATAGGTGCACTGTCACCGCGACGAGGACCTGTTTGGTAAATTCTTGTGTAACCGCCGTTTCTGTCAGCGTACTTAGGAGCTATTTCAGAGAAAACCTTTGTTACAACGTCTTCTTTTGTGATAAACTCCAATGCCTGACGACGAGAATGTAGTGTATTTGTCTTACCAAGAGTAATCATTTTCTCTGCCATGCTCTGAGTTTCTTTCGCTCTTGTTAAAGTAGTTTCAATTCTGCCATTTTCCAAGAAGCTTGTTACAAGGTTACGCAACATAGCTTTTCTTTGGTCTGTTGGGCGATTTAACTTTCTTGTTCCCGGCATTACTGTTACCTCCTATTAATCTTCTTCTTTTTTAAGGTAAAGACCTAAACCATTCAATTTGTTTATGACTTCTTCAAGCGACTTTCTACCAAGGTTTCTAACCTTCATCATATCTTCTTCAGATTTGTTTGTAAGGTCTTCAACCGTGTTAATACCAGCACGCTTTAAGCAGTTATATGAACGAACTGATAAATCAAGTTCCTCGATAGTCATTTCAAGAACCTTTTCCTTCTTGTTCTCTTCCTTTTCAACGATGATTTCAGTATTCTTAGCGTCATCTGAAAGGTCTACGAACAATGAAAGTAGGTCGTTCATTATCTTAGCAGCCAAAGACACAGCCTCATCAGGCTTAATTGTTCCGTTTGTCCATAGCTCAACTGCCAACTGTTCTCTATCTGTATATTGACCTACACGAGTGTTTTCTACTGTATAATTAACCTTTGTTACAGGAGTATAGATAGAATCCACAGGGATTACTCCGATTACCGGCTGCATTGCTTGCTTGTTCTTATCAGCACTTACATAGCCTCTGCCCTTTGATAGAGTAATCTCAATATAAAGATTTGCATCATCATTAAGTGTTGCGATATGAAGATCCGGATTAAAAATCTCAACATCATCGTCACGCTTTATGTCACCTGCTGTAATTTCCTGTGCACCCTTTGCCTCGATGTAAACAGTCTTTGGAAGATCACCGTGAATCTTCAAAGCAAGCTTTTTAATGTTAAGTATAAGCTCTGTAACATCTTCTGTAACACCGGGTACAGTTGAAAATTCGTGCTGCACACCTTCAATTTTAATTGAAGTAGCAGCCGCACCAGGCAATGATGAAAGTAAAATTCTGCGTAGTGAGTTACCAAGAGTTGTGCCGTAACCGCGCTCAAGAGGAGATACAACGAATTTGCCGTATCTGCCGTCGTCACTCATTTCAACGCATTCTATATTAGGCTTTTCCATTTCTATCATTTCAGAACCCTCCTTCATAATTAGAGATGACTTCGGAGCAGTCTAAGCTCCGAAATCTCTCGAAAAAACATATATATATATCCACGTACCGAGGGTAACATATAATTATTTAGAATAAAGTTCGACGATAAGGTGTTCCTCAACTTCGTAGTCGATGTCATCTCTTGCAGCCAATGCGATAACCTTACCTGTAAGTGTATTCTTATCCATTGAAAGCCACTTTGGAACAACCCTGTTTGCGTTTGTTTCAACGATTTCCTTAATTCTAACAGAGTTCTTACTCTTTTCTCTAACTGCTATTACATCACCCGGCTTAACAAGGTATGACGGAATATCAACCTTTTGACCGTTTACTGTGATATGACCGTGATTAACAATTTGTCTTGCTTCACGTCTTGTATTAGCCAAACCTAATCTGAAAACAACATTGTCAAGTCTTGACTCAAGGATTTGAAGCAACATTTCACCTGTGATGCCCTGTTTCTTTGTAGCCATTACATAGTACTTTCTGAATTGCTTCTCAAGTACACCGTATATAAACTTAACCTTTTGCTTTTCATTAAGCTGCAAGCCATATTCAGACTGCTTTTTTCTGCCTTGCTTTGGGTTTCTGTTTGATGACTTATCAATACCCATTGTTGCAGGGTTAATGCCCAAAGTCTTGCATCTCTTTAACACTGGTTGTCTGTTTATTGCCATGTTAATTTTTCCTCCTTTACAATAATATACAAATCAGACTCTTCTTCTCTTTGGTGGTCTACAACCGTTATGAGGAATAGGAGTTACGTCCTTAATCATTGTAACATCAAGACCTGTTGCTTGAAGTGCTCTGATTGCAGCTTCTCTACCTGCACCAGGGCCCTTAACGTAAACTTCTACTGTCTTCATTCCATGTTCCATAGCTGCCTTAGCTGCTGTTTCTGCAGCTGTTTGAGCAGCGAAAGGTGTGCTCTTTCTTGAGCCGCGGAAGCCTAAACCGCCGGCACTTGCCCAAGATATAGCATTACCAGCTGTATCTGTAATTGTAACTATTGTATTGTTGAAAGTTGAACGGATATGAGCCGCGCCTTTTTCAATATTCTTTCTATCACGACGTCTTGTACGTGTAGTCTTCTTTGCTACCTTAGCCATTTAGCTTAGTCCCTCCTTTATTTCTTCTTACCTGCAATCGCTCTTGCAGGACCCTTACGGGTTCTTGCATTGTTCTTTGTGTTTTGTCCTCTTACAGGAAGACCTCTTCTGTGACGGATACCTCTGTAACATCCGATTTCCATAAGTCTCTTGATGTCAAGAGCCAACTGTCTTCTAAGGTCACCTTCAACTGTGTATTCAGCGTCGATAACTTCTCTTAGCTTACTTACATCTGCTTCTGTAAGATCCTTTACTCTTGTGTCTGGGTTTATACCTGTTTGAGATAGAATCTTTTGAGAACTCTTTAGTCCAATGCCGTATATATAGGTAAGACCAATCTCTACTCTCTTTTCTCTAGGTAAGTCAACACCTGCTATTCTTGCCATACTTTTCTACACCTCCATTAAAAGATATCATCAAAAAATTTTTATAGTGTTGTATTAAAACTCATTCAGGCTGTTCGCCTGAACAAGTCATAAACAAATTTTAATGCAGTGCTTTTCACTGCGTTTTGCAAAATAATATATAAATTAGTATCCTGTGATATAACCTCTCGGCTATTTTAATCAGTTCAGATTTGAGTGCAGTCCAAAGCTTCTTTCAAACTGCCGTGTACTCAGTGTACACAAAGTTCGAAAAAGGTTCGGAATGTGCAAAATATGGACTGATTAACCCTGTTTTTGCTTATGCTTTGGGTTCTCACAAATAACCATTACTTTGCCTTTTCTCTTTATGATTTTGCACTTTTCGCAAATTGGTTTTACTGACGGACGTACTTTCATATCTATTACCTCCTTGTCGTCACTTATCTGACCGAAGTAAATTATTTACTTCTCCATGTAATTCTGCCCTTATCAAGATCATAAGGACTCATTTCAAGAGTTACCTTATCTCCCGGTAGAATTTTTATGAAATTCATTCTCAGTTTGCCTGAAATATGTGCTGTAACCTGGTGCCCATTTTCAAGCTCAACTCTAAACTGTGCGTTAGGCAAGTTTTCAACAACCTTACCTTCAACTTCTATAACATCTTGCTTAGACATATGTTATAAACCTCCTTTAGATACGCTTTCAGGTTTAATTAAACTCCGCTAATGCTTTTCGCACCTCTGAATTTGTAACCTTACCCACAGTTGCAAGTTTGTTACTTACAAAATCCGAAACAGAGTTTGTACCCTGAAGGTGCTTGAGCTTTTTCTTTTTCGGGTGATCCACTTTTCGCAATTCACCGTTTGCAAGATAAACAAAATCGCCTTCTCTTGAAAGGACGATGAACAAATCACCCTTGTCACGTCCCGCAATGGAACGCACGATTGAACCCTCTATAATTTCCATATAATACTCCTAAAGTGTTAATATTTCACACCCGTCTTTTGTAATCAATACGGTGTTTTCATAGTGGGCTGACAAACTTCCGTCATCAGTTACAACTGTCCAATCATCATCAAGTACCGCAACATGATAATCACCTGCATTAACCATAGGTTCAATAGCAATTGTCATACCTGCGGCAAGCTTTACGCCATGACCAGTTTTGCCAAAATTCGGTACGCTCGGATCTTCATGAAGATTACGACCAATTCCATGACCGACAAGGTCACGCACTACGCTGTAACCATGCGATTCAACATACTGCTGAATTGCTGACGAAACATCGCCTAATTTGGCACCGTGCTTTACATATTTAATTCCCTCAAAGAAACTTTGACGTGTAACGTCTATAAGATTTTGTGCCTCGTCCGAAATCTTTCCGACTCCGAATGTTCTTGCGGCATCACTGTGCCATCCGTCAAGTATAGCGCCCATATCAATGCTGATTATGTCGCCCTCTTTCAAAATGGCTCTCTTACTTGGAATTCCGTGAACAACCTCATCATTGATTGACGCACAAATTGTTCCCGGGAAACCGTTATAATTAAGGAAATTAGGTTTTGCACCTTGTGATATAATAAAATCATATGCGATTTTATCAAGCTGCGCCGTTGTTACACCCGGTTTGATGTGCTTCTCAAGAAGCTCAAGCGCACCTTTTGTAACCTTTGCTGACGCACGCATTTTTTCGACTTGTTTTGCTGATTTAATAGTTATCATAACTCACACCTCAAGTCCCAAAGCCTTAGCAACGTTGCTTGTTGTATCTTCAAGCTTATCCTCGCCCTTTGCAGTAACAAGAAGTCCAAGCTTTTCATAATACGCTTTTATCGGCTCTGTCTGTTCGTGATAAACATTAAGTCTGTTCTTGATTGTTTCAGGAACATCATCGGCGCGCTGAATAAGTTCGCCTTTACATTTATCACATATTCCTTCAGTTTCAGGCTTGTTTGATATGATATTGTACGGTGCTCCGCACTTTGAGCATTCACGTCTTGATGACAAACGCTCGATTATTGCCTCATCGGCAACTTCAAGAGAAAGCACTTTATCAATTTTTACGCCCGATTCTGTCAATGCCTCAGCCTGAGCTGTTGTGCGAGGGAATCCGTCAAGGATAAACCCTTTTGCACAATCAGGCTTTTGCAATCTTTCTTTTACTATAGAAACAATTACGTCATCCGGAACAAGCTTTCCATCATTGATATACTTTTCAGCAATCTTTCCGATTTCTGACTGTTCCTTGATGGCGGTTCTCAGCATAACACCCGTTGAAATTGTGTTTATATCCAATCTCTTAGATAAAATTTCGCCTTGAGTGCCTTTTCCTGCCCCCGGAGGGCCCATTAATACCAAATTCATACTAAATACCGCCTTTCCTGAAATTATTCAAGGAAACCTTTATAATGACGCATTGTCATTTGTGATTCAATTTGTCTGACAGTTTCAAGAGCAACACCTTCCATAATTAGAAGTGATGTACCGCCGATTTGAAGTGCCGTTACATTGAATATCGCACCGACAATTACAGGTAGGATTGCGATAATTGCAAGGAAGAATGCACCTACAAGATTTAATCTTGAAGAAATCTTTCCTATATAATCGCTTGTCGGCTTACCAGGTCTGATACCCGGAATGTATCCTCCACTCTTCTTCATATTATTTGCAAGTTCAATCGGATTGAACTGAATTGAAGAATAGAAATATGTGAAGAATAGTATAAGCAACGCATAAAGAATTGCGTATACAAGACTGGTCCACCATGCTGACGCATAGCCGGCTGATAAACAACCAAGGATATAATATCCAAGACCGGCTGTCGGCATATTACCGCCTGAAACCAATCTTACGATTGTTGCAGGGAATGCCATGATTGAAGATGCAAAGATAATCGGCATAACGCCGCCTGCTGCAACTTTAATCGGAATGTTTGTACTTTGTCCGCCGTACATTTTTCTTCCTACAACACGCTTAGCGTACTGAACCGGAATTCTTCTTTCAGCCTCTGAGAAGAATACAACGAACGTGATAGCAGCTATTGCCACAACAATGATGGCAACTACGAATATAAGACCCTTTGCATTTACGCCTGCTCCCAAGAATTGATTATAAATTCCGTATGCAGCTGATGGTATTCTTGATACGATACCTGCAAAGATAATTAGTGATACGCCGTTTCCAAGTCCCTTTTCTGTAATAAGTTCACCCAACCAGATAATAAATGCTGTACCGGCTGTGAATGTAAGAACTATTACGAAAAATGTTAAAACGCTTGGATTTTTGATTGCGTCAAGACCGTTTGTAACGCTCATATTGTAAAGTGTTACATAAAGTCCGGCACCTTGTATGAATGCCAACGCAATACCAAGGTATCTTGTAATCTTGTTAATTTTCTTTCTGCCCTCAAGACCTTCTTTAGCCAGACGCTCAAGAGAAGGTATTGCGACAGTAAGAAGTTGAACGATAATAGATGCGTTGATGTATGGTGAAACACCCATTGCCATAACTGTTGCGTTTGAGAACGCACCACCTGTGAATACATCGAACAAGCTGAACAAGTCAGTTCCGCCGTTTCCAAGGAACGCTTGCATAGCGTCAGCTGTCAGATACGGTACAGGAATATGTGCACCGAATCTGAAAACTATAAGCATCATTAATGTAAATAGAATTCTGCGACGTAGGTCCGGAATTTTCCAAGCATTCTTTAGTGTCTGTAACACGATTACATCACCTCAGCCTTTCCGCCTGCCTTTTCTATTTTTTCCTTTGCAGAAGCGCTCATCTTAGCCACCTTTACAGTAAGCTTTTTGTTAAGCTCACCTCTGCCAAGTATTTTAACACCGTCAAGTGTTTTGCTGATTATACCGTTTGCCTTTAGTGTTTCTGCTGTAACTTCTGCTCCGTCCTCAAGCTTATTAAGCTCCTCAACGTTAACAGCAACATACTGCTTTGCAAATATATTCTTAAAACCACGCTTAGGAAGTCTTCTGTATAATGGCATTTGACCACCTTCAAATCCCGGTCTAACGCCACCGCCACTTCTTGCGTTTTGTCCTTTATGACCTTTTCCCGAAGTTTTACCTGTACCGCTTCCGATACCTCTGCCCACTCTCTTAGGAGCGAACTTTGAACCTTCAGCAGGTTGCAATTCGTTTAAGTTCATTTGCTACACCTCCTTACTAATTAGTTTTCTTCAACTGTTACAAGGTGAGATACCTTGTTAATCATTCCTCTGATTTGAGGTGTGTCATTGTGTTCAACAACACTTCTTATTTTCTTTAGTCCAAGAGCTTCAACAGTAGCGATTTGGTCTTTCTTTCTGCCGATCGTACTCTTAACTAATGTAATTTTTAGCTTAGCCATATTACTGTGTGCCTCCTTATTAACCTCTGATTTGGTCTACAGTCTTGCCTCTTAGCTTAGCAACTTCTTCAGGCTGCTTTAACTCTGACAATCCCTGTATAGTAGCACTAACTACGTTTCTCTTGTTATTTGATCTCAAGCTCTTTGCTCTGATGTCTTTAACACCTGCAAGTTCAAGAACCGCACGAGCAGCACCACCTGCAAGCACACCAGTACCTTGTGCAGCCGGCTTAAGAAGAACCTTACCTGCACCTGAAATACCAACAACTTCATGAGTAATTGTTGAACCTACAAGAGGAACAGAAATCAAATTCTTCTTTGCGCTTTCAATACCTTTTCTGATTGCGTCAGGTATTTCAGCAGACTTACCTTGACCGAAGCCAACGTGACCATTTCTGTCACCAACAACGACCAAAGCGCTGAATCTCATTGTTCTACCGCCTTTAACAGTCTTAGCAACACGGTTGATTGCTACGACATTTTCCTCAAGCTCTAAAGCTTCTACGTCTATTCTTTCAGCCACTTATCTCTTCCTCCTTCTATTAGAATTCCAAGCCGCCTTCTCTTGCGCCTTCTGCAAGAGCAGCAACTCTGCCGTGATATACATATCCGCCTCTGTCGAATACTACTGCTTTAATGCCTGCTGCAAGAGCCTTTTCAGCCACTTTCTGACCGATTGCCTTTGCACCTTCAATGTTTCCGCCGTAGCCTTCAAATTCTTTGTCCATGCTTGATGCTGAAACAAGTGTAACACCCTTTACATCATCAATAACCTGAGCATATATATGTTTTGCACTTCTGAATACGTTTAGACGAGGTCTCTCCGCTGTGCCGGAGATGTTCTTTCTAACTCTTGCGTGGCGTCTAACTCTAGCCGCTTTTGTATCTATCTTCTTAATCATTTAAGAACACTCCTTTCAATTATTTCTTCTTAGCTCCTGTTTTACCTTCTTTACGTCTGATGTGTTCATCAACGTACTTAATACCCTTACCCTTGTATGGTTCAGGCTGTCTGTACTCTCTAATCTTCGCTGCTGTTGCACCAACGTCTTCTTTGTTGGCACCTTTAACGATGATTCTGTTTGGAGCAGGAACTTCGATTGTTACGCCTTCCTTTGCTTCATACAAAACAGGATGTGAGTAACCAAGACTCAAGTTAAGAGTCTTGCCTTGCATTGCAGCTCTGTAACCAACACCGTTGATTTCAAGCTCTTTTGTAAAGCCTTCTGTAACACCGATAACCATATTGTTTACAAGTGTTCTTGTAAGACCGTGCAATGACTTGTGCATCTTATCTTCTGAAGGACGCTCTACTGTGATAACTCCATCGTTAAGCTTAACGATCATATCAGGATGAAGTTGTCTTGAAAGTGTGCCGTTCTTACCTTTTACTGTGATTTCGTTTGTATCACTGATCTTTACCTCAACTCCGGCAGGAACAGTGATAGGTAACTTACCTATTCTTGACATAGGGATTTTTCCTCCTTAACTTAAATTTGCTCTGTTTTACACACAGCCGTGTGTTTCCACAGGTTTTCAGTTATTTTTTTATTAATATTAATTACCAGATGTAAGCAAGTACTTCGCCGCCAACGTGCTGCTTTCTTGCTTCCTTATCTGTCATAATACCCTTTGATGTTGAAACGATTGCGATACCAAGACCCTTAAGAACTCTTGGAAGTTCGTCAACGCTTGCGTAGAATCTAAGACCAGGCTTAGAAACTCTCTTAAGACCGCTTATAACTCTTTCCTTGTTAGGTCCGTATTTCAAAGTAATTCTGATAACGCCTTGTTTACCGTCTTCGATTACTTGAAAATCTTTTATATAACCCTCATCATTAAGGATTTCAACAATCGCCTTCTTCATGTTTGAAGCAGGAACATCGACTGTTTCATGCTTTGATGAGCTTGCATTTCTGATTCTTGTAAGCAAATCTGCGATTGGATCAGTTATTTGCATTTATTTTACCTCCTTACGCTCTCACAAACCGCAAGCGGTTTGCCTTATGCTACGGTATTTGATGTCTCGCATCAAATACCTGCTTCAGCTATAACTTGCTGTGCAAGTTACTTTACCTCTTTCGGATTTTTGTAAGTCCGAATTTTATCATATATCTAAAAATCAATTCGTTTCTTATAAGAAACGCTCGATTTTACCAGCTTGCTTTTCTTACGCCAGGGATTTGACCTTTGTAAGCCAATTCTCTAAAGCATATACGGCAAATACCAAACTTTCTAAGGTAAGCATGCGGTCTGCCGCAAATCTTACATCTTGTATAAGCTTGTGTTGAATACTTAGGTTGTTTCTGTTGTTTTAAAACCATTGCTTTCCTTGCCATGTTAAATCCTCCTTTTTAACTATGAACGGAACGGAGCGCCCATTAACTTTAGAAGTTCACGAGCTTCTTCGTCTGTCTGTGCAGTTGTGACAATGTTGATGTCCATACCTCTGATTTTGTCAATCTTATCATAGTCAATTTCAGGGAATATAAGCTGTTCCTTAATACCAACAGAATAGTTACCTCTACCGTCGAAACCGTTAGGGTTGATACCTCTAAAGTCTCTTACACGTGGAAGAGCAACATTGAAAAATCTGTCTAAGAATTCATACATCTTGTCAGCTCTAAGTGTTACTTTACAGCCGATATTCATTCCTTCTCTTAACTTGAAGTTCGCAACTGACTTCTTAGCCTTTGTTATAATAGGCTTTTGACCTGTTATAGCAGCCAAATCTCCGCAAGCAGCCTCGATTGCCTTAGGGTTGTCTTTAGCTTCACCCATACCGATATTTATAACGATCTTGTCGAGCTTAGGGATTTGCATTGTACTTTTATAGCTGAACTTCTCCATAAGAGCCGGAGCAACTTCTTTATTATATTTATCTTGCATTCTACTCATTGTTAGAATCTTCCTCCTCTCGAAAATTAATCGTTAAGTTCTGCATTACACTTCTTGCAGTATCTCATCTTTGAACCGTCATCAAGAACCTTAACACCTGTTCTTGCAGCTTTACCGCACTTTGAGCAAACTCTCATAACGTTTGATGCGTCGATTGGCATTTCCTTATGGATAATACCGCTTTCCTGACCTTGAACTCTTGCCTTTTGATGTCTCTTAGCAACAGCAACGCCTTCAACGATTACCTTACCGTCAGCCGGAATAGCTGTGATAATCTTGCCCTCTTTACCTTTATCTTTGCCGGCGATAACTTTTACAGTGTCGCCTCTTTTTACATGCATCTTTTTCATTGTATCAATTATCCTCCTTAATTAAAGAACTTCCGGAGCCAATGATAGTATCTTCATGTACTCTTTATCTCTAAGCTCTCTTGCAACAGGGCCAAAAATACGAGTACCTCTTGGGTTTTTGTCATCTTTTACGATAACTGCTGCGTTCTCATCAAATCTGATGTATGAACCGTCAGCACGCTTTGACTCTTTAACCGTTCTGACTACAACAGCTTTTACAACGTCACCTTTTTTTACAACGCCGCCCGGTGTTGCCTTCTTGACACTGCAAATGATTTCGTCGCCAACTGCTGCATATCTTTTCTTACTGCCGCCCATAACTCGGATACACATAACTTCCTTTGCGCCAGTGTTATCAGCCACTTTTAAAAGTGTTTGTTGTTGAATCATTAAAACTTCCTCCTTACGCTTCACAAATCGCAAGCGATTTGCTTACTACAACTTGCAAAGCAAGTTGTTCCACTCTTTCCGGGAACGCTATATTACTTAACTTTTTCTACTATTTCAACGAGTCTCCATCTCTTGTCCTTTGATAGAGGTCTTGTTTCCATAACCTTTACCTTATCGCCGATAGAGCATACGTTTTCTTCATCATGTGCCTTTAGTTTGTAAGTTCTCTTAACGATCTTACCATAAAGCGGATGCTTTTTATTTTCTTCAATAGCAACAACGATTGTCTTATCCATCTTATTGCTGATTACTTTACCGATCTTAACCTTACGGCTGTTTCTTTCTTCCACAGATAAGTGCCTCCTTCCGCACGTTTCTAATAATCTTCTATCTGCTCAATTTGTACCTGTCAAACAAGTACCGGCATTACATCGCACTGCCTTGTAGTTCTCTTTCATGAATGATGGTTAAAATACGAGCGATAGTCTTCTTTACATCACCAATTCTCTTTGGATTTTCTAATTGGTTAATAGCATTCTGAAATCTCAAGTTGAAAAGCTCTTGCTTGCTTTCTGCAAGTTTTTCTTCCAATTCAGCTGTTGATAAATCTCTTAGCTCATTTACTTTCATTCTTATTCACCATCCTCTGCTTGACGTTTTACAAACTTACACTTGATTGGTAGTTTGTGCATAGCAAGACGCATAGCTTCTCTTGCTACTTCTTCACTTACGCCTGCCATTTCAAAAAGCACTCTGCCAGGCTTAACTACTGCTACCCAATACTCTGGAGCACCCTTACCTGAACCCATTCGAGTTTCAGCAGGTTTTCTTGTTACCGGCTTATCAGGGAATATCTTAATCCAAACCTGACCGCCACGCTTTGTATATCTTGTCATAGCTATACGGGCTGCTTCAATCTGTCTTGAAGTAATCCATGCCGGCTCAAGAGCCTGAAGGCCGAACTCGCCGTGTGATACAACGTTACCACGTGTTGCCTTACCCTTCATTCTGCCACGCATAACTCTTCTGTATTTAACTCTCTTTGGTAACAACATGATTATCTGCCTCCCTTCGGTCTTCTATCGCCGCGTCTTCTGTTATCGCGTCTGTTATTGTCAGCCGCTTGTTGAGCAGCTTCCTTTCTTCTGCCGTCAGCAACGTTTAGGATTTCACCTTTGTAAATCCAAACCTTAACGCCAAGAATACCGTATGTTGTATGAGCTTCAGCGAAGCCATAGTCAATATCAGCTCTCAATGTCTGTAGAGGAATTGTACCCTCGTGATATTGTTCTGTTCTTGCGATTTCAGCACCGCCTACACGACCTGCAACTGCAGTCTTGATACCCTTAACGCCAAGACGCATTGCTCTGCCCATAACTTGCTTCATTGCACGTCTGAATGAAATTCTTCTTTCAAGTTGTGCAGCAATGTTTTCAGCAACAAGCTGTGCATTTGTATCAGGAGTCTTAACCTCCATGATATTTACGTTAACAGTCTTTGAAGTAAGCTTTTCGATTTGAGCCTTTAGCTTATCGATTTCAGCACCGCCTCTACCGATGATGATACCAGGCTTAGCAGCATGAATTGTGATAAACACTTTATTCTGCTTTCTTTCAATACCGATCTTAGCAACACCTGCATCATAGCAAGCCTTCTTAACGAACTTTCTTATATTATAATCTTCAACCAACTGGTCTCCGAAATCTTTTTTACCTGCAATCCACTTAGAATCCCAATCTTTTATAACTCCGACTCTAAGTCCGTGTGGATTAACTTTTTGTCCCATGAGTGAACCTCCTTTTCGATTAGTCTTCCATTTCCTTTAATACTAAAGTGATATGGCTGGTTCTCTTTAAAATCTTGAACGCTCTGCCTTGAGCATGAGGCTGAATTCTCTTTAAAGTAGGACCTTGTGTTGCGTAACATTCTGCAACGTATAACTTATTCTTATCCATATCATGATTGTTCTCTGCGTTTGCAATCGCTGACGCAAGAAGCTTTGTCAAATACTCGCTTGCTGCTTTAGGTGTGTTGTTTAGAATACCCATTGCAACGTTAGCAGGCTTGTTTCTTATTAGATCAAGCACTATCTTAACCTTTCTAGGTGAAATACGAGCATATCTTAACACTGCACGTGCTTCCATGTGGATTCCTCCTTTTGCAATATTAGTAACGGGATTTAACATCCCTCTGTAAATCTTATTTCTTTGCTTCTAAGCAATATCATAGATATTACTTAGAAGTTTTAGCTCCGGCATGACCTTTGTATGTTCTTGTAGGAGCGAATTCGCCAAGTCTGTGGCCTACCATGTCCTCACTGATGAATACAGGAACATGCTTTCTGCCATCATGCACTGCGATTGTGTGTCCAACCATTTCCGGGAAAATTGTGGAAGCTCTTGACCATGTCTTTACGACCTTCTTTTCATTAGCTGCGTTCATAGCGTCAATTCTCTTCATAAGACGCTCTTCAACGAAAGGTCCTTTCTTAAGTGATCTGCCCATTAAATCTTCCTCCTTTCAATCTATATCAAAATTAAATATCTATTATTTAGCGTTTCTTCTCTTAACGATGAACTTGTCAGTTCTGTTCTTAGTCTTTCTTGTCTTAAGACCAAGTGCTGGTTTACCCCAAGGAGTAACCGGTGCAGGACGACCGATTGGTGACTTACCTTCACCACCACCGTGAGGGTGATCGTTAGGGTTCATAACAACACCACGAACTGTCGGTCTCCAACCCATGTGACGCTTTCTTCCGGCTTTACCGATAGATACGTTTTCATGCTGTTGGTTACCTACAACACCGATAGTTGCTTTACAATCAAGTCTGATCATTCTAACTTCGCCGCTTGGAAGTCTAACCTGTGCATAGTCGCCTTCCTTAGCCATAAGCTGTGCACTGTTACCTGCACTTCTTACAAGCTGAGCACCCTTTCCAGGATACAATTCAATGTTATGAATTAGTGTACCAACCGGAATATCTTTTATAAACAATGCGTTACCCGGCTTAATATCTGCACCTTCGCCCGATACTACGACGTCACCGTCTGTAAGACCGATAGGAGCAATGATGTAAGCCTTTTCGCCGTCTTCATATTGAATAAGAGCGATATTGGCACTTCTGTTCGGATCGTATTCAACACCGATAACTGTTGCCGGCATACCGTCTTTATTTCTCTTAAAGTCAATAATTCTGTACTTTCTTCTGTTGCCGCCGCCTCTATGACGAACAGTAATTCTACCGTATGAGTTTCTGCCGGCGTGCTTGTCTTTCTTAGCAAGAAGTGAACGCTCCGGTGACTTCTTTGTGATTTCAGCGAAGTCTGAAACTGTCATAAATCTTCTGGCAGGCGAAGTAGGATTATACTTTTTAATAGCCATTATCCTTTACTCTCCTTATCTATAAATTAATAACGATTAAATATCGAAGAATTCGATAGTTTTGCTGTCAGCTGTAAGAGTAACGATAGCCTTTTTCCATGAAGGACGTCTTCCTTCGTTTCTGCCCATTCTCTTAACCTTACCAAGAACATTCATTGTGTTTACCTTAGCAACCTTAACGCCGAATGCTTCTTCAACAGCTTTCTTTATTTCAACCTTGTTCACAGTCTTTGGAACTTCAAAGGTATATCTCTTAATCTCGTTACCTTCTCTGTCTAAAACAGTTTCCATGCTGCGTTCAGAGATGATTGGTCTTCTTAGAATATCAAATGAATTCATTATGCAAGCACCTCCTCAATCTTTGCAATGGCATCCTTTGAAACGATGAATGCATCGTTGTTAAGAACGTCATATGTGTTAAGTGTACCAACATGAGTCGGTGTAACACCCTTAATGTTTCTTGCTGATTTATAAACCTTTTCATCAGCATCTGCTGTAACGATAAGAGCCTTTGAATTAACGTCAAGTCCCTTTAGAAGAGCTACGATCTTAGCAGTCTTGATTTCGTCAACAGCAAGTTCATCTATAACAAATATTTTGTAATCAGCATACTTAGCTGAAAGAGCACTCTTAAGAGCGATTCTCTTAATCTTCTTGTTTACGCTGAATCTGTAACTTCTTGGCTTTGGACCAAGTGCTACGCCACCGCCAGTCCACTGCGGAGCACGGATACTACCTTGTCTTGCACGACCTGTACCCTTTTGTCTCCAAGGCTTAATACCGCCGCCACGAACTTCTGTACGTGTCTTTGTAGACTGTGTGCCTTGTCTTTGGTTTGCAAGATAGTTAACAACTACCTGATGCAAAACTGATTTATTCACTTCAGCAGCAAAGATAGCGTCTGATACTTCCATATCGCCTGTCTTTGTGCCTTCCATGTTATATAAAGCCACTTTAGCCATTATATTTCCTCCTTTCCAATAACCTCGATTATGCCTTTACGCTGTTTCTGATTGTAACAAGTCCGCCCTTGTTTCCCGGAATTGCACCTTTTACAAGAATTAAATTCTGTTCAGCGTCGATTTTAACAACCTCAAGATTCTGGACTGTAACTTTTTGAACACCCATGTGTCCCGGAAGTACCTTACCCTTGAAAACTCGTCCAGGGTTTGAGCACATACCCATTGAACCGGAAACTCTCTTTGATTTTGAACCGTGAGTCATAGGACCTCTGTGTAGACCGTGTTTCATCGGACCAGCAAAGCCTTTACCCTTTGAAATACCGCTTACGTCTACTTTGTCTCCGGCTGCGAAAATGTCAGCCTTAATTTCGTCACCAACATTCAAACTTTCGCAATCATCAAGTCTGAACTCTCTGACATACTTTTTGTTTGCAGTGTCTGCCTTTTTGAAATGACCTAATTGAGGTTTGTTAAGGTGCTTTTCTTTAACGTCACCAAAACCAACCTGTACAGCTTCGTAGCCGTCTGTTTCAACAGTCTTCTTCTGTGTAACTACGCATGGGCCTGCCATAACAACAGTTACAGGAATAACTACTCCGCCTTCGCCAAAGATTTGAGTCATACCAATCTTTGTACCCAAAATTGCTTTTTCCATTGATTTTTCCTCCTTAACAGTTATTGGTTTCCGCAAAAGCTATCGGAAACTTGACCTGCATCATAGCCGCATAGGCTACTGCACTTTATAGACGATCTTACTTCTGGATTACGTCGATATCCACTCCAGCAGGAAGATCAATTTTGATTAGTGATTCCATAGTCTTAGCACCCGGAACAACTATATCAATCAATCTTTTGTGAGTTCTTCTTTCGAACTGCTCACGAGAATCCTTATACTTATGAACCGCTCTTAGGATTGTGATAACTTCCTTATCTGTAGGAAGCGGAATAGGACCTGAAACTTTAGCACCTGTTCTCTTTGCAATCTCAACAATCTTTTCAGCACTCTGATCAAGTACAACGTGGTCATAAGCCTTAAGCTTGATTCTGATTTTCTGGTTTGCTGCCATACTTTTCCCTCCTCGAATTGTTATTGTGTTGTAATCTGCACGACAGCGCTTAAAGAAAATGGCACACACCGCCGGGTGTTTCGCATCACCCTTATAAAAAAACCCGAACCTCATATTGTAGAGTTCGGGCAAAGTTAGCCAATTTCGCCGCATACTTATCCTGTCTCATGCCGTCAAAAGACCGCACTTCTCCTAAGTATACATTGACTGCCGCCCGGTTTCATGAATCGGACTCACTCCACAGAAAAACCGACGTTAAATCGCCGCAACCTCCCGCTTCATCGTTTGTCAGTACCTATATGCTTTCGCATACTTTAGTCACAACACTGTTATTATACACTATAACAGCCGTTTTGGCAAGCTTTTTTGTATAAAAAAATCATTAAATTTTATACAAATTTAATGATTTTGCGAATATTTTTTTGTATACTTTTACACGTATGATTTTTAGTATTATTACAAGACTTAATAATTTGTAATCAAATTTTAACGAAGTGAATCGTCAAAGTTCAAAGAATGTATAAATCCGCGGATACTTACGGTCATTATATCACCGCCGACAGGTTCGTTATTTATGCAGATTACATTCGCCCTGACTTCTTCGCCGACATCTTTCGGATAATTTTCTACTATATATGTATATCTCACGCCTTTCATACCCATATACGGTCTTAAATCAAGTCCGGCCTTTAATTGAATATCATTATAATTTTCATACACGCGGTCAAAAGGTTTCGGAATTATAATATCCTCCTTTTCGACAGATTTTGTCCTCACTTCCCAACCATATCCTTTCAAAAACACAATATTGTTCGTATCGGTTTCACCGCTGGCAAAAAGCACAAACATCAATGTAGTTACTATTATTATAACAACAGAAATAAAATACATCATAGCTTTTCTCCCCATCTTCTCACCCCATATATAATATGAAGTTTTTTATGAAGTTATTACCACGTTTAAAATTTCACTTCTTTGTTTACACTAAAAACAACAATATAAACCAATTCAAAAGGAGTGTAAGTATTATGAACAATACTGCTTTAATCATAACAATTATCGGTGCGGTAAACTGGCTGCTTGTCGGACTTTTCAAATTTGACCTTGTCGCGTCAATCTTCGGCGGCCAAGCCGCAATCATAAGCAGAATTATTTATGTTATTGTAGGTCTTGCAGGTCTATGGTGCATAACTCTTTTATTCCGCAATCAAGGTACAGAGCATAGCAAAGCATAAAATTTAAAATTTAAAAAGCGGTGCTGTTATTTTAGCACCGCTTTTTTTGGAGGATTTATCAAATCAATCTATTTTCGTTTTTATATAGTTTTTGATTATATCAATAACCTTTTCTTTTTTCAGTCCGGCTGTATTAAGACATATATCATAATGCACAGCCTCAGACCAGTTCAAACCGGTATTATGCTGATAATAATTACCTCTTGTCTTGTTCATCGAATGAATAAGACTTTTTGCATCTTCAGGATTAAGCTCATACAATCTTATTACACGACGCATACAATCTCTGATTGGTGCGTAAAGATAAATCTTAACGACATTATCCATATCCCGAAGCACATAATCGGCACATCGTCCGACTATAACGCACGATTCTTTCTCGGCAATTTCGCGAATTGTTTTTGATTGTTGTTTAAACAATTCGTCAGCCTCTTCAAGAGATGCATTATGAATACTTTCATCATCGCCGGAATCCAAGTCACTCTCAACCCCTTGTGACATTTCAAAAATCTCACGACCGTAATATTTTATTCCGAGTTCTTTCGCAAGCAATTTACCGATTTCCTTACCGCCGCTGCCGTAAGTTCTCGCAATCGTAACAACGTATTTCATAAATTCCACCCCTCTCTTTCGTGCTTATGTATTATATATACCACCAAATTAAGAGTTTAAACATTTTTTCAGAAATTTTTAAAAACAAATTTTCCGCTTTCGGTAAGTTCGTCCTCACTTATTCCGTCATTCACATTCGCACCGTTCAACAGTGCGGCAGATGATTCATTTTTATCGCAAAGCGACCAATTCGTCCAACTTATTCCGCGTTCATTCATAAAGTCAATCCATCTTTGTGCCTCATCAAGATAAACACCGCCGTTTCCGTCAGCCGCACTTGTACCCCACTCGCTCACAAACACAGGTAAACCGCAGTCGACTATACGTTGTCTTAGCCAATCGGTGTGAGTTCCCGCATAAAAATGGCATGTGTACATTATATTTTCGGCATTAATCGGATTTTTTGCAGCCTCATGCAAATCCTGACTCCATGTCGGACTTCCTACTAATATAATAGCATTTGTATTTGTACGTATAACAGGTATCACTGTTTCGGCATACGGTTTTACATTATCGTTCCAAGTCACATTGCCGTTCGGCTCATTACATATTTCATAAAGCACAGCATTGCTGTCCTTATATCTCTCCGACATTTCGCCAAAGAAATCAACCGCATCATCAATATGTTGCATAGGGTTTCCGTCCGACAGTATATGCCAGTCGATTATTACATACATATCCTGACGTATCGCACTGTCAACCGCATTTATAAGCGTATCTTTTACAGACGGATTGCTTATATATCCACCCTCATCGGTGTACATTGCACATCTGAACAAGTTTGCACCGTAATCGGCAGTTGCTTTAACAGCATTTTCGGTCGCGAAATTGCCAAACCATTGCAAACCGTGTGACGACATACCGTGAAGTACAACAGGCTCATTGTTTTCATTCATAAGCTGCGTACCGACAACGTGCAACGCACCGTTTTCACTTACACCGCCTTTTCTTGTCGTTTGCGGTTTTGGTTGCTCCGTCACAGTCGGCTCATAAGGTTTTAAATCACCTTTCATACTCGCCGCACGCATAATTATCGCACAAGCCTCAGCTCTTGTAATTGATGACTTCGGGTTTAAATTGCCCTTGTCGTCACCGTATACAATGCCTTTGCAGTAAGCCGCAATCATACTGTCATAATATCGTCCGTCAAGCTGTGCAAAATCAGATACAGACGAACTCACTCTGTTGTAATCACCGCGTTCGTCTTTAAAAAATGCATTCATAACAATTTTAACCGCCAACTGTCTTGTTATCGGCTCGTCATATGTTTGTGCCGTAGGCGGTATCTCGTCCCAATCGAACAAACCTTTTGTAAGTGCTGTTTGCACCATACCGTCTGCCCAATGATTGTTTTGCTTTGCACTCTCTTGAAGCCCCGCAATTCTGCCGACTATCGATACAAGCTCCGCTTTTGTAACAGTTCCGTCAGGTCTGAACGTTCCGTCTTCATAACCGCTTAAATATCCTTGATTTGTCATATCGGTTACATTGTCATAATACCAGCTTCCATTCTGTACATCAGTAAACGCACACGCATTGACGCAAAATATCATCATAACAAGCGCCGTCATTATAAAAATTTTTCTTTTCATAATCTCACCTCTTTTTGTTCAGTTTATCACATTTTCGTCATTTAGTCAAAAAAAGAGCGGCACAGCCACTCTTTCATAATACAACTCCGTCTTTGAAAATTGAAATTTCCTTATAACCGTTTTTCTCATTATTCGTTTGTTTGCCATTTGCAACTTCTATAACATATTCAAAAAGTTCATCGGTCAAATCCGCACCGTTTATAATCTCACCTGCATTAAAATCAATCCAATGTGGTTTTCTTTTTGCAAGGTTTGTATTCGTCGCAATTTTCACAGTCGGCACAGGCGCACCCACAGGTGTACCGCGTCCTGTTGAAAACAGTATCAAATGGCAGCCCGACGCGGTAAGGTTTGTTACCGCAACAATGTCATTACCCGGTCCGGTAAGAAGATTAAGTCCTTTTCTTGTAACACTTCCGCCGATTTCAATAACGTCCTCAACGTCTGCACTGCCAGACTTCTGCACGCAACCGAGCGACTTATCTTCAAGCGTGGTTATACCGCCTTTTTTATTGCCCGGTGACGGGTTTTCATAAACAACTTGATTATGACTTGTGAAATAATCCTTGAAATCATTTATAAGCGAAACCGTTTTATCAAAAACTTCTTCATTAACACATCTGTTCATCAAAATCGTTTCCGCACCGAACATTTCAGGCACTTCCGTAAGCACCGTACTTCCGCCCTTGCTTATAAGCTTATCGGAAAATCTTCCTATAAGCGGATTTGCGGTAAGTCCTGAAAAGCCGTCACTGCCGCCGCACTTCAAACCGACAACAAGCTCCGACACATCACATTCTTCACGTTTTTGTTGTTTCGCATATTCGGCAAGCTCACCTATAAGACGCAACCCCTCACCGATTTCATCATCAAAATCCTGTATACTCATAAATTTAACTCTGTTTTCGTCAACTTCACCGAGAACTGTTTTAAATACGGAAATATTATTATTTTCACAGCCTAATCCCAGCACAAGCACACCCGCCGCATTAGGGTGATTGACAAGACCTTTAAGCACGTTTTGAGTCATTTTCTGGTCATCGCCAAGCTGAGAACAGCCGAACGGATGCACATAATTAAACACACCGTCACACATATCGCCGTACAGCTTATCAGCCTCTCTTGCAAGTATTTCGGACGTCTTGTTCACGCAGCCGACAGTGTTCACAATCCAAATTTCATTTCTTATACCGACTTTGCCGTCTGCACGTCTGTAACCCATAAAAGTGCGTTTTTCCGTTTTCGGTATTTCGTTTCTTTGTGGTTCGTATTTGTATTCAAGCACACCGCTTAAATTCGTTTTAATGTTATGCGTATGTATATGGTCGCCTTTTTTTATGTCCTCTGTCGCATGACCGATAGGATAACCGTATTTAATTATATTTTCGCCTTTTTTTATATCGTTAAGGGCAATTTTATGACCGCTCAATTCGCCCTCAAGCATAACGGCTACGTTATCCTTTTCATTAATTTTTATCTGTTTCATTTTCAGTCAACTACCTTTTCCATAGCCTTTCTTATACCGTTCTTTTCGATTTCGTCAAGATGTTTTTGTACAGTCGGAAGTAAGAATGACAAATCTTCACCCCAATATTCCGTCTTTTTAAGAATATCTTCCGCACTTGCCGTTTTCATAAATTCCATTACCGCCTTATCATCATTCGCCGCATCTGTTCTGTAAAATGCGATAAGTGCCGCAAGTGAAAATACAAGTCGTTTCGGCTCACAATTCTTTTCCTTAATATATTCAAGCACGCTCGGAAGTACACGCACTTTGTATTTTGAAACGGAATTAAGCGCAATACTCAAAAGATAATGCTTGATGAACGGATTTTTAAATCTTTCGATTACGTCATTTGCGAACTGTTCAAGTTCGTTTTTAGGCAAATCAAGAGTCGGAATAATTTCTTCAAAAATACCCTGTTTCATAAATGAAAATACAAGTTCATCGTCCATTGCGTCCTTGACTGTTTCAAGGCCGGCAAGATGTGCCGCAAGCACTGTCATTGTATGCGCACCGTTCAAAATACGCACCTTACGTTTCTTGTATGGTGTAACATCGTCCGTCCAAAGCACATTAAGACCGATTTTATGGAACGGTATTTCCTCCGCAAGTTTCTTATCGCCCTCTATTACCCACAAATGAAAAATCTCCGCAGTGTCAATCATATCGTCAAGATAACCGTATGACTGCTCCATTTCCTTTGCGTTATCTCGCGGATAACCTGTAACTATTCTGTCCACAAGTGTATTTGTAAAATGGTTTTCGGTTTCAATCCACTTCTCAAATTCACCGCCGTAACCCCAATCCTTGCTGTACTTCAAAATACATTCCTTTAGATTGTCACCGTTTTTGTCAATCAGCTCACACGGAAGAAGTATAAAACCTTTTAGTCCCTCGTCAAATCTTTTCTTCATAAACAACGTAAGTCTGCCCGGAAAAGTAAGTCCGTTAAAATCATCGGGATTTTGATTAGGTTTGTACTCGATACCTGCCTCTGTAGTATTTGAAACGATAAAACGTAAGTCGGGATTTTTTGCACATTCAAAAAATTCATCTGTATTTGTATACGGATTGATACCTCTTGTCACACAATCAACAATTCTTGTTTCCTCAACCTTTTCGCCTTTTAAAAGTCCTCTTAAATACAGGCTGTATCGTCCGTCCTGTTCGTTAAGTTTGTCAACCAATCCGCCTGCAAGCGGCTGAACTATTGTCACACCGTAATCTCCACCGTTTTCCTTGTTAAGTTTGTCTATCATCCAATCCACAAAACCTCTCAGGAAATTGCCCTCACCGAATTGAAGTACACGTTCCGTAAGTGTGTTTTTTTCCGTTCTCTTTAATCTTTCCATTACAAAATTCCTCCGTAATATTAATTATGATAATATTATACATCAATTTAAGTACAGTTACCATCAGTTTTTTGCTATTATCAGAATTTTTTTATCATATTTTGCTCAAAAGCATTAAAAACAAAACTGATTTACAAAAAGGCAAAAAAAGTATTGCAAATTTTAGAATTTGTGATATAATAGATAAGTATTTAATGATTTACTTTAGAAGAAAAAGGAGGTTTATATAATGCAAACTCTATTTTTGGTATTACATTTGATAGTATCTGTTATACTTATATTTGTAGTTATGGCTCAGGAAGGTAAAGATCCGGGTATGAGAGGTATTCAAGGTGCATCTTCTGATATGGGCGATTCATTCTTTAAAAAGAACGGCGGAACTACTAAGGAAGCAATGTTCATTAAGCTTACAACAACTATTGCAATTCTTTTCCTTATAACAACAACAGTTCTTGTTATTTTAGGTGCATAATTTTAATCAGTAAAATGTCTCTGATACTCCATCAGAGACATTTTTATTTTTAATTAAATTTGAAAAATGTTGTACTGAGCTAAAATTTTAGATGTCAAATTTTCTATGAACATATCACAAATCGAAATTGATTTCGGTAATTTTTTTTGTAAAAGTTCAATATTGACATTTTTCTTTTTTAAGTCTAAAATAAAGCTATCAACCGGACAAGGAAGTTCAGAGCTTCCTTGTCCGGTTTTTTTATTTTCAAAACGAAAAGAGGTAATTACTATGAAAAAAAGACACGGATTTATCGCAGCGGCAGTAGCAGTATCATTGCTTGCAGCACAGACATTTGCGGGAGCTTATTACACGCAGGATTTGACATTTCCTTTGCAGTCCTCCGATAATGAAACCGTTACCGGAGATTATTATGTGAAATCTACTTTGGATAATATCAGTTGGGGATTCCTTCCTAACAGAGATTCGGAGCCTATTCTTACTGTTCCGTCAGGAAGTACGGTCACATTTGATACAGTATCACACGAGGGTATTCTTGAGGACCAAGGACGTGATCCGGTGAAATATTTCGGACAATACGGCGTAAGCAGTGATATGGTGCTTGATGACGCTAAAGCGATTGCGGCGTCAGACGATCCTCACGATTTTCTTGCTGACGGTCCTCATGTCGTGACAGGCCCTATTGCGGTTGAAGGTGCAGAACCTGGCGATGTACTTAAGGTAGAAGTGCTTGATCTTGCACCGAGAGTTCCTTACGGAGTAATTACAAACAGACATTTCAAGGGCGCACTTCCTGATGAATTCCCTGAAAAAGAAAGACTTGAAACAGCAAGCGTTGAAAATCCCGAAGCATACGGTGATGTATCGGTATTCTGTCCTATTCATCAGGAGGACGGCATATGGTACGGCACAGTAGACGACAACGGTACAGAGATGAAATTCCCACTAAGTCCGTTCCTTGGAATTATGGGTGTTGCTCCCGATACAAGTGAAAAGGTAAGCACTGTACCTCCGATTAACGTAGGCGGTAACCTTGACATAAACGAACTTGGTGTAGGTGCTACATTGTATTTGCCGGTTGAAGTAGAGGGAGCTAAATTCTACACAGGTGACCCACATTTTGTACAAGGTGACGGCGAAGTTGCACTTACGGCTCTTGAAGGCTCACTACGTGGAACAGTAAGACTTACTCTTTTAAAAGCAGGCGATTCATCAATTCCGAAAACTTCCGAAAAATTCACACAGGCATTCGCCGAAACAGAGAAATACTGGATTCCGATCGGACTTAACGAGGATCTTGACGAAGCAATGAAACAGTCGGTAAGAGAATCTGTAAACTTCCTTTCAAACCAGTTCAATTTGGATCGTGCAAAGGTATACGCTTATCTAAGCGCAGGTGTTGATTATGAGGTATCACAGGTTGTCGATAAGACAAAAGGTATACATGCTCTTATCCCGAAAGTTGATTTCAGAGATATTCTTACATTAAAACTTAATGCAGGCAGCAAATCGATTGATGTCGGTATTTCAAGCAATCAGTTCTATGTACCACTGAGAGAAACAATGGAAGCGTTGGGATATACAGTAGAATGGGACGGAGCGACAAATAGTATTGTGATGACAAAGGACGGTAAGTCTGTGACAGCAGTTGTTGAGTCAAACATATATAACGCTGACGGACAAAACATTGTTCTGACATCATCACCGTTTATTTCGGAAGACGGTGTTACAATGCTTCCTGTATCGGCTCTAAGCGATGCGGCAGGCTTATCTGTAAACTGGACAACAAGCGGTTCGGTTGTAACAGGTTCTGTTCAATAAAGCAAAATGACACTCAAAAGTTATAACTTTTGAGTGTCATTTTTTAATATACTTCTTATTTTATAAGTATTTCTTCAAGCGAACGTTTCGGAACGTTTATAACTCCGTTTTCGTCCTCATAGTATTTAACGTCATTATCTTTCATATCCACGATTTTGCTTTCCTGTTTCGGATAACCAACAGCAAGTAAATATACAACGTCAAGATTTTCGTCCAACTTCAAAAGCTTTTTGATTTCATCACGCTGTATAGCGCCGAGCCAGCAAGTACCAAGTCCCATTTCAACCGCCTCAAGCATCATTGTTGTTACTGCCGCACCTGCCTCAACTTCGTACATTTTATTCGATTTAATACTACTGTCGCCAAGCACCGCTATATATGCCATAGGGCGCTCATTCTCTTTTGGTGCACCGTCTGTAAGATAACCTGCCCACTTTGTCATTGGGTAAATTTTTTGAAGTGTTTCGCTGTCATTTACAATCATAAATTTAAGCGGCTGTACATTTGCACCGTATGCCGCAACTCTTGCACAGTCTACAAGTTTCACAAGATTGTCTTCACTGACTGCCTTTTGTTCAAACTTTCTTATCGTTCTTCTTTTCATTATCGCATCATATACGTTCATAATTTATCTGTCCTTTCTAAAAAAAATTCAACTAAAGTAATTATATCATATTCTTTTGTGTTTTTCAATTTTGTATTCCATATTACTTTACATATACGCAAAAATTTTATATAATAATAGGAAACAACTAAGGAGATGTGTCTATGTCAGCACCACTGTATGAGCATTTGCTTGCATACTCAAAACAAAACAGAATATCATTTGCAATGCCCGGTCACAAAAACGGCAGAGGATTAAAAAAAGATTTACTGTCCCTTGATGTAACGGAACTTTCCGCAACGGAAAATCTTATCCACCCCGGTGAGTATGTTTTAAAAGCACAAGAGCTTTTATCAAGCCTTTACGGCAGTGACAAAAGCTACATACTCACAGGCGGTTCAACATCTGCAATTCAGTCTATGATATGTGCATGCGTAAAGCCCGGCGGCACACTGCTTTCGGCGGGCGACTGCCATATGAGCGTTATTAACACTTGCGCTTTACTCGGTATCAATTTAAAATTGTTTCCGAAAGAAATAGACAACAGTTTTAGTGTCCCCAAAGGTACAGGGACACTAAAAAAACATTTAACGGACGACATTGACGCGGTTATAATTACATCACCGAATTACTACGGAATATGTTCCGACATTAAAAACACAGCCGAAGAATGTCACGCAAAAAATATTCCTTTACTTGTTGACGAGGCGCACGGAGCACACTTTATCGCAAGCAATTTATTTCCGCAAACCGCAGTAAAATACGCAGACGCAGTATGCCAAAGTGCTCACAAAACGCTTAATGCAATGAACGGAAGTTCGTATCTTCACATAAACGGCGATTTAATCGACAGAAAACGTCTTGAAAAATCACTTTATATGTTTCAATCGTCAAGTCCGTCATATGTCATCGCGTCATCGGCGGACATTGCAAGAAATGAATTAACCGACGGTGCAATGTGGGAGAAAACATATGATATGTGCAAATCATTTAAAGAAAAAATTGTTGATACAGGTATCAAGGTTCTTAAAAATGACGATATGACAAGGCTTGTGCTGAATTTTTCAAATTTTTATATTACAGGCTTTGACGTTGATGACATACTTTCAAATAACGGCATAGACATTGAAATGGCTGATTTATTTAACATAGTTTTAATCGTTACGCCGTCAAACACGCAATCGGATATGGACGTGCTTTTTGATGAGCTTATCAAAATTACAAACAATACACCTAAAGCAAAAAGCACATTAAATCTAACGCCTCCACCGATTTGCAAAGAAAAACTGTTTCCGCAAAAAGCATTTTTCTCAAATCAAAGGGACACTAAATTGCAGAATTCAATCGGACATATTTCTTGCAGTACGGTTGTACCTTATCCGCCCGGAGTACCGGTTATATACACAGGCGAAACTATCAGAAAAGAACAGATTGATTACATAGAATACCTTGAAACAAAAGGTGCAGAAATCACAGGAATTTCAAACGGCAAAATAGCCGTATCGGAGCAAAATAATGAGTGAAATTATTACAGTAACAGGCACAGTTGAAGAAATTATATATTCCAATCCCGACAACGGTTATTCTGTTGTCGGAATCGACAGCATTGAAGAAGGACAATTCACCGCAACGGGATATATGCCGTTTATAACGGAGGGTGAAAGCGTTGCCCTGTCGGGTAATTGGACAACCCACCCCGATTACGGCGAACAATTCAAAGCTGAATATTATGAAACCGTCATGCCGTCGGACGAGGAGTCTATTATTAAATATTTAAGTTCGGGAATAATAAGCGGTATACGCGAGGCTACCGCAAAAAAACTTGTCGACCATTTCGGACTGGACGTACTTCAAATAATGCTTACCCAGCCGTCAAGACTTGCCGAAATCAAAGGTATAAGCAAAGAAAAAGCGAAGAAAATAGGCGAACAATTTGCAGAAATACAGTCTATGCAAAATATCGTTATGTTCCTTCAACAGTACGGAATTTCCGCAACAACCGCAGTAAAAGTACACAATTCCCTCGGTGCAAATTCGGTTGAACTGATAAAGAAAAATCCATATATTCTTTCTGATATGGTTGACGGCATTTCTTTTAAAACTTCGGACACAATAGCCTTTAATATGGGATTGCCTAAAAACAGCATTATGCGTATACGTTCGGGAATTATACATATTTTACGCAGTGCCGCATATACAAGCGGTCATGTATATATGCCGAAAGATGTATTAATCGAGCATACCGTCTACACATTAAAAGTCACCGATGACGAAGTAATTGCGGCTGTTTCCGAATTGCTTTCTTCAAAAGAACTGTTCCAAGATAAAGTTGACGGAATTGACGCATACTATCTTTACAGCTATTATGAGTCTGAATATTACATTGCGCGCCGACTTATTGCAATGTCGCAAAACACGCAAAAATTCACAATGACCGAAGAAAAAGCAGAAAAAGCCATTGACGCGCTTGAAGCAAAAACAAATTTATACCTTGCCGCCGAGCAGCGCAATGCCGTTGTCACTGCACTTTCGGCAGGTTGTATGATTCTTACCGGCGGTCCGGGAACAGGTAAAACAACAACAATAAACACAATAATAAAGCTTTTGGAAGATTTAAAGCTTTCAATCGCACTTGCCGCGCCGACAGGACGCGCTGCAAAGCGAATGAGCCAAGTTACGGGTTACGAGGCAAAGACAATACACCGTCTTTTATGCACTCAACGGTCTTCTGAGGGTTACAGTATTTTTACGCACAACGAAGAAAATCCACTGCCGTATGACGTTATAATTCTTGACGAAGTCAGTATGATTGACGTAAATCTTATGTCGTCATTTTTAAAAGCGGTCAAAACAGGTGCAAGAATTATCCTTTCGGGTGACGCGGACCAACTGCCGTCAGTCGGACCGGGAAACATCATTCACGATATAATCGAAAGTAAAACAATACCGGTAATTCAGCTTAACAAAATTTTCAGGCAAGCCGAAGAAAGTCTTATAATCGTAAACGCACACAAAATCAATCACGGAGAACTTCCCGATTTATCGGTAAAATCAAGCGATTTCTTCTTTTTAAGAAGAAAAACACCGCAGGACAGTGCTTTTACGGTGATGGATTTATTCAAAAACAGACTGCCGAAAAGCTATAATGTAAACCCGATTTCATCAATACAAGTCCTATCGCCGACAAAAAAAGGACTTGCCGGAACGATTGCATTAAACAAACTGTTGCAGTCACACATCAATCCGTATGACGAAAGACGTCCGCAACACGTTTTCGGCAATATAACTTTCCGTGTCGGCGACAAAGTTATGCAGACAAAAAACAATTACGATATGGTCTATTCACGCGAAAACGGCGAGGACGGTACGGGAATTTTCAACGGTGATATGGGAATTATAGAGAGCATTTCCGTCCGCGACAAGTGTATGAATATCGTGTTTGATGAGGATAAGCTCGTTGAATATCCGTTTACCAATCTTGATGAGCTTGACCTTGCGTACGCGATAACCGTCCACAAAAGTCAAGGCAGTGAGTTCCCTATCGTGATTATGCCCGTATGCTCATTCTCGCCTATGCTTATGAGCCGCAATTTATTTTACACCGCCGTAACGCGTGCAAGAGATATGGTTGTGCTTGTCGGCAGCGAAAAGACTATTCAAAATATGACTATGAACAACCAATTTCATCAACGATTTACGGGACTTACGGAAAAGTTAGTTGCGGTAAAAAAATTTGTTGCCGAGAAAGGGGAAAATTCATAAACGCTTGAAATATTCGGCAAATTATTGTATAATAGAAATACAGAGGTGATATAATGCGAGGAGCGATTTTTGACGTTGACGGAACATTGCTTGATTCAATGCAGGTTTGGTGGGACGTTGTAGTAGATTTTTTCAGAGAACACGGTGTTGAATTGCCTTACGAGGAGGCAAAGGAATACAAAGAAATGACTATGAAAGAATCCATCCCAACAATAAAAAACAGACTTAATCTTGACTTGTCGTTTGAAGAACTTTCAAATACTTTTATGCACATGGGATTAAAGCAATACGAAACAACCGTACCGCTAAAAAAAGGTGCAGACAAATATTTAAAGAAATTGCACAACAGCGGAATTAAAATCGCAATAGCCACATCAGGTTATGAAGAACTTTGCAAAACGGCTTTTACCAGGCTCGGAGTTTGGAATTACATTGACGCTTGTGCATTCTCGTCCGAGGTCGGAGTGAACAAATCAAATCCCGATGTTTATTTGCTTGCCGCAAAACGTATCGGAATACCTCCGGAAGAATGTACAGTATTTGAAGATATAACAACAGGTATCGGCGGTGCTAAAAAGGGTGGTTTCTCAACCTGTGCAATATTTGACGAAACAAACGCCGATGAAACAGATGCGCTTAAACAACTGTCTGACCATTATATTACGGGGTGGGAAGAACTGTTGTAGCGATAAAAAGAAATGGAACTTGGCATTTTTGCTAAGTCCCATTTTTTATTACTTGATTTTCTTATATTGTGTCTTTGTTTTTATAAAACCCGAAAAACTTTCGACATCTCCGCTAAAGTGAGCCTTATCAACGATACTCACGCTTTCCGAATTGTGAAATATGAAAAAATACTTTCCGGTTTCAAGCACTTTTTGTATATCGTCATATTTATATTCATTTACGTGTGATTTTGTTTTTTCCGACATATAATTTTCAAAAAAAGCAAAGTGTGTTGTCTGACTGTTGTCTTTTGCGTTTTTGTACGGCTTGCGGTATATCATACGAGGATAAAAAAGCAGAAATGCACCAATCCAAAGTGCAATCGCTCCCCACAAAATTCCGTATCCGTTTGCCAAAATATAAAATGCACTGAAAATCGCAATTAATCCGACTATTTCTGCAACTATTTTAAACACCTTTAGTTTTTCGTTATAATATGTTTTATAAAAATCTTTATAAACAGCAGGCGTCATTTGGGTTGATGCGCCATAAAGTTTTTTACTCTCCATAATATATATCCTTTCTGTGATTACAGACGTAAAAGCCGTTTTACAAATGCTCCGATTACTGTTGCCGCAAATGAGAATATCGCATAAACTATACACATAATAATCGTTGTCATCATCATATTTGCCGCCGCGTCAAACTGATAGTACATCGGTATTGATACCATTGAGATAATAGCCATAAACAATGGGAATTTAAAGTTAAATCCCTGTTTTATTCCGTAGATAAGTCCCGATAATGCGATAAACATCGGGTTTAACATCATAAGGAAAAATTGTAATAGTAATAATTGACCGTTTTCGCCCATCATAACGAATACAAGCGGTACAATATGAAACATAATAATTGTTGCAATTATATATATTTTCGATTCGTAAAACGAAAAGTCCGTTTTGGGAATTACAGGTTCTTTTTTCAGCGACTTTTTTCTGTTCTTGCTCATAAATTCCTCCTATAATCTGACGCTTTCACCGTTTTCACGCAGATATTTTTTTAAATCGTTAATTTCAATTTCTCTGAAATGGAACAGACTCGCTGCCAAAACCGCGTCCGCCTTTCCCTCAGTGAATGCTTCAAGGAAATGTTCCATCTTGCCTGCACCGCCTGATGCTATAACAGGTATTTTCGCATTTTCCGAAACACGTCTTGTAAGTTCAATATCGTATCCGGCTTTCGTACCGTCACAATCCATACTTGTAAGCAATATCTCGCCTGCACCAAGCTCCTCGGCTTTTTTTGCCCATTCAAGTGCGTCAATTCCGGTATTCACACGTCCGCCGTTAAGGTACACGTCCCAACCGCTCTTATCTTCACGTCTTTTTGCGTCAATCGCACAGACAACGCACTGTCTGCCGAATTTTTCAGCCGCTTCGCTGATAAGCTCGGGACGTTTTATCGCCGCACTGTTGACGGCAACCTTATCCGCACCGGCATTAAGAATTTTTCTGAAATCTTCAACTGTTCGTATTCCGCCGCCTACCGTAAACGGTATAAACACCTGTTTCGCAACAGCCTCAACCATATCGACAACCGTTTCACGTGCATCCGACGACGCGGTTATGTCAAGAAAAACAAGCTCGTCCGCACCGGCTTTATCATAAACCTTTGCACATTCGACAGGATCACCGGCGTCAATAAGATTTACAAAATTGACACCTTTAACCACTCTTCCCTCTTTAACGTCAAGGCACGGTATAATTCTTTTTGCGTACATATCGTAATCTCCTTATTATAATGCAATAAAATTCTTTAGTATAGTCATACCTGTTTCACCGCTCTTTTCAGGGTGGAACTGTGTAGCAAACACATTATCTTTTTCAACGGCTATATCAAGCTTTTGACCGTACTCGGTGTATGCGGAAATAATGCTCTCGTCCTCCGCATTAACATAATATGAGTGAACAAAATATACATAAGGCTCACTGCCGATGTTCTTTAATATTCTGCTATTCTTATTAACAGTTATGCTGTTCCAGCCCATATGCGGAATTTTAAGCCCGTCTTTTTCGGGTATCTTTACAATTTTGCCTTTGAATATTCCAAGACCTTTCACACCCGGCGTTTCATCACTTTCTTCAAACATCAGATGAAGTCCCAAACATATTCCCAAAAGCGGTTTACCGCTCTTTGCAACAGCTTTAACCGTTTCAACAAGTCCGCTTTTTTCAAGACATTTCATTGCGTCACCAAACGCACCGACACCCGGAAGTATTACCTTGTCAGCATTTAAAATTGTTTCACTGTCACCTGTGACAATGCTTTTTGCGTTCAAGAAATCAAGTGCATTTTTAACACTGTGCAGATTTCCCGCACCGTAATCTATAATCGCTATCATATTCTTCTCCTTAAAAACAATATAGATAAATTATATCACTATTTTTCAAAAGTTTCAATATATAAAAAGCGGATTGCTTAAGCAATCCGCTTCAGCGTGTGGACATTTTTGTCTACACGATGGCAGAAGCCGAGAAATTAGTTCGGATTTTGCGAAAATGAACTCGTCGGCGTACGATGGTACGTTAGAGTTTATTTTCGCAAAAAGTGCACAAGCAAGCCGTATATCGGAGATAGGCTTGCCTGTAATTTATTATAATAATAAATTATAGAATAAAAAATAATATTTTGCACGTTCCGGACAATTTATCGGCATTCTAAAAGCGGATTGCTTTGAGCAATCCGCCTTGGTTCAAAATTTATTAAGCATTAGGAGCTTCTGTTGCATCTGCGCTTTCTGTTTCGGCAGGTGCTTCTGCTGATTCGGCAGGTGCTTCTGTTGATTCGGCACTGTCAGTATCCTTGTTCTTATCTGATTCTTTTTCAGCTTTTTCAGATTCAATTCTCTGTTGTCTGCTCTTCTCGTCAACAGTTTGTCTTACGTCTTTCCAAAGTGTATCTGCTGTTATATCATCACCAAAACCGTAAGTTTCTTTGAATTCAGCAAGATTATCTTCACCGACATAATCGCCAAGTTTTACTTGACCGATGGCATCGCCCCAAGCTGTATCTTCATCTACATCATCAGGGAACTTTAGCACTTCTTTGATTGTATTAAAGTCCATACCATACATTTCTGCCATTTTTGATACAGGAATACAGTTATAAGCAGCTGATTCTGTTGTGTTACCAGGCATATCTGACGGTAAATCAAACTGTTCAAGGAATTCGTCAACGTCCATTCCCTGTTCTTCTGCAACCTGTGCAACTGTACGTCCGCTTACGTCAACATAACCAAGTCTGTTATACTTATTGAACATTGACGGACCGAACTTAACTGCAAGTACGACAACTATTGCAACAACGATTACCGCAGCTACGATTATAGCGATAAGTCCGCCTTTGCCGCCCTTTTTCTGTTCGTCCTTTTGAACGTTTTCAAAAGCAGCTTGTGCCGCCGCAACAGCCTCGTCAACTTCTACGTCTGTATTTTCTTCGGCAACTGCCGGAGTTTCCTCTGTTTCGGCTGTTTCCGATACTTCAGTTTCAACCGATGTTTCTTCTGTTTCAACCGGTGTTTCGGCTGTTTCTTCTGCCTGTTCGGCAGTTGTTTCTTCTGTTTCTACAGGAGTTTGTTCTTCATTGTTTACTGATTCGTTATTTTCTTCATTTAGATTCTTTTCGTCGCTCACTGTTCTAAATCTCCTTATATAATATTATTCAGCAGGTGTTTCTGTTGTTTCTGCTGTCGGTGCATCAGTTGCCTGTGCGGCTTGTGATGCGGCTGCTGCCTTTTGATAAAGCACTTTTTGGAATTCTTCGTAAGTAGTTGAATCTGAAATTTCATCATCACCTATTTGATACTGCTCCTTAACCTGTGCAAGAGTGTCTGCGTCTATAACTTGAGATACAGGCATTGCCATTAAGTCTTTCCATACAGTATCTTTTGTTACTGAATCACTCATTCCTTGCATAAAACTGTCAGCCTCTTGACCATTGTATTTAGCATAATTTTCAATAGTCATATTGTCAAGCATTTCGCTTTCAGTAGTCTTTGCTTTGATTGTATCGCCAAGAGTAAGACCGTACTGTGCAAGGTAATCTTCAACAGATTGACCGGCTTGATTTGCAAGATATTCAACAGTTGCCTCCGCTTTACCGCTTTCAATCTCCTTGTTTGTAACACCTTCCGATATTTTACCGTATGTTGCGTAAACTCCTACAGCGACAAATACCAATATAATTAAAACTATAATCGCATTTACCGCTTTATCGGCGGGAGTTGCTTTTTTCTTTTCGGCTCCGTTCATAACTGTATTTTCTCCTTTCATTTATTGTACCAATATAAAATGATCATTCCTCATTTTACATCATCTTTAACAATATACCACTTTAGCATAAAAAAATCAATATCTTTTTTATTAATTTTTTGTTAAAGGTAACATTTGACTTGTATATTGTAGGGGATTATAATAATAAGAGATAATATTATCGGTGTGATTTTTATTTGTGTGTTGTCAGTTTCACGCAATGCTCCGTATGGGACAGAGCCTCGACGTCCCTTATTCAAAAATAATAATATCGCCACCGCTCCGTCACTTCGTGACACCTCTCCTCAAGGAGAGGCTTTTATATGGCTCCCCTCAAGGGGATCTGTCGCGACCGCGACTGAAGGGGGTATCTATTATCTGTAATGAGGGCGACCAACGATCACCCCTACGATATTTTACCGCAATAGGCGGAACGTTGAGGCCCCCTTCCCTACGACCGAAAAAATCACACTGCACAAGAAAGGTACAATGCAATGAATTACGAACAATCGATAAACTACATACATTCAATCCCCAAATTTCGCCGACCGTTAGGCAATGCAAATCTTGAAAAATTACTGACTCACCTCGACAATCCGCAAAAAAAGCTAAAATTCATACACATCGCCGGAACAAACGGCAAAGGCTCAACTGCGGCAATGACTGCGGAAATACTGAAAAAAAGCGGTTTTAAAACAGGACTTTTCACATCTCCGTATCTTGAAGTATTCAATGAACGCATAAGAATAAACGGTGAAAATATTACAGACAATGACCTTGCCAAATACGTTACAAGAGTAAAAAACACTATGGAAGAAAACAACGCACTTGTTTCGGAATTTGCTTTTATCACCGCAGTATCGTTCCTGTATTTTTACGAAAAGCAATGCGATATTGTCGTTCTTGAAGTCGGTATGGGCGGTAAGCTTGACGCAACAAACGTTATAGACTCAAGCCTTGTAAGTGTTATATGCAAAATCGGTCTTGACCACACGCAATATCTCGGCAACACTGTCGAAGAAATCGCTAAAGAAAAATGCGGTATTATGCGTGACGGCGGCACAGCCGTTTCATATCCGAACAATGATGTAAGAGATATAATAGAAAAATATGCAAAGAGCAAAAATGTATCGCTTACATTCGCCGACACCGCATTACCGACTGAAAACGGTTTTATTTACAAAAGCAAAGAATACCCTCTTTCATTAAAAGGTACATATCAACCGCAAAATGCGGCGGTTGTGCTTGAAATCACAAGTGCACTTAATAAGCAGGGCTTTAACATTTCCGATGAAAATATATCATACGGTTTGTCGCACACATCTTGGGCGGCACGATTTGAATTTGTATCCGACAGAGTGGTCATTGACGGCGGTCACAACATTGACGGAATTAAGGCGTTGAAAAAATCGCTTTTATCGTTAAATCGTGATATAGTACTTGTCATTGCAATGATGGAGGACAAGGATTACAAAGCCTGTATTCGTGAAATATCGCCTGTCGCAAAAGCTGTTTTTGCGACACAGCTTGATATGCCAAGGTGTCTTTCGTCCGAAAAAATTTCCGATATTATCGGAAGTATGAACATTCCCGTATTTGTTAACAATAACCCTAAAGACGCACTTCAAAACGCTCTCGATTTTTCGGACAATTCAATCGTTTGCGTATGCGGTTCACTTTACCTCGCAGGCGAAATCAAAAAAATTTTTCATAAAAAGTAAAAAAAGACTTGCAAACAGTCGTTTTATATGTTAAAATACATAGTGGTATTTTTTGTACCGTAAAATTTTTAAAGGAGGCTGACGGTAGTGAAAGAAGGAATTCATCCTGATTACAAGCAGACTACCATTACTTGTGCTTGTGGCGAAGTAATCGAAACAGGTTCAACAAAGGAAAATATCCAAGTTGAAATTTGTTCAAAGTGCCACCCATTCTTCACAGGTAAGCAAAAGCTTGTCGATACAGGCGGTAGAGTTGAAAAGTTCAACAGACGTTTCAACAGAACAGCAAAGCAAGACTAATTTTCTTGCAACAATTATTTTTATTACAGTTTATAAGTTGAACCCGTATCTTAGAAAACCGAATCACCAACGGTATCTCAGACTCGGGCGATGATTTATTATAGGAGGTGAAATCATGACAAAGGAACGTAAGGAAGAAATCATAAAGACTTTCGCAACTCATGAAGGTGATACAGGTTCTCCTGAAGTACAAATTGCACTTCTTACAGAAAGAATCAACCACCTTAACAATGACCACCTTAACATTCACAAGAAAGACCACCACTCAAGAAGAGGTCTTCTTATGATGGTTGGTAAAAGACGTGGTCTTATGAATTACCTAAAGAGTCAGGATATCGAAAGATACCGTGCTTTAGTTGCTAAGCTTGGTCTTAGAAAGTAATTTTATATTTGTTTATAAGGCAAACGGGATTTATTCCTGTTTGCCTATATATATTTATGGAGATATTTGTTTAGCAAATAAATAGAGCGTTAAGCCATATACGAGCTGTTGGCAAAACTAAGTTTATCGTTGTATTTATCTGCTAAAACGTATCTCCGAAGAAATAAATTTAAAGGAGAAAAACTATGTTTAGAACATTTGAAACAACTCTTGCAGGCAGACCGCTTGTAATTGAAACAGGCAAAATGGCACAACTTGCAAACGGACATTGTCTTGTACGTTACGGCGACACAGTTGTAATGGTAAACGTAACAGCATCTCGTTCACCGAGAGAGGGCGTTGACTTCTTCCCTCTAAGCGTTGATTACGAAGAAAAGCTTTATTCCGTAGGTAAAATTCCGGGCGGATACATCAAGCGTGAGGGTAAGCCGTCTGAAAAGGCTATTCTTACAAGCCGTGTTATCGACAGACCTATCAGACCACTTTTCCCGTCAGATTTGAGAAATGACGTATCTGTTGTCGCAACAGTACTTTCAGTTGAACAGGACAACCCACCGGAAGTTGCCGCTATGATCGGTACTTCAATCGCTATTTCTATTTCAGACGTTCCTTGGAACGGTCCTATCGGCGGTGTTTGGCTTGGTCTTGTTGACGGCGAATACGTTATCAACCCAACTGTTGAACAAAGAGAAAAGAGCGAAATGCTTGTAACTGTTGCAGGTACAAAGCAAAAGGTTGTTATGATTGAGGCCGGTGCTAACGAAGTTGAAGAAAGCGTTATGCTTGAAGGTATCAAATTTGCTCACAAGCACATTATCGAACTTTGCGATTTTATAAGCGGTATTCAAGCTGAAATCGGCAAAGAGAAGTTCACATACGAATCACACGATGTTGACCACGACCTATATGACGCAATCAAGAATATGGCTTTTGAGAAGTTGCAGTATGCTCTTGATACAGACGACAAAAATGTTCGTGATGAAAGAATCGGTGAAATTACAGACGAAATTATCCCTGCTCTTGAAGAACAGTTCCCTGACATAAACGAGCAAATCGGCGAAATTCTTTACAAAATGCAAAAGGAAATCGTTCGCGCATGGCTTGTTCAGGGCAGACGTGTTGATGGCAGAGGCCTTGATGAAATCAGACCGCTTGCGGCAGAAGTTGACCTGCTTCCGAGAACACACGGCAGCGGTATGTTTACAAGAGGACAAACTCAAGTGCTTTCAGTTGCTACACTTGCTCCTCTTTCAGAAATTCAAAAGCTTGACGGTATCGACCTTGAAGAAACAAAGAGATATATCCATCACTATAACTTCCCGTCATATTCAGTAGGTGAAACAAGACCTTCAAGAGGTCCGGGCAGACGTGAAATCGGTCACGGTGCACTTGCAGAACGTTCACTTGTTCCTGTACTTCCGTCAGAGGACGAGTTCCCATATGCTATCAGAGTTGTATCAGAAGTTCTTTCTTCAAACGGTTCAACTTCACAAGGCAGTGTCTGCGGTTCTACACTTGCACTTATGGCAGCAGGCGTTCCTATTAAAGCCCCTGTTGCAGGTATCTCTTGCGGTCTTATAACAACAGAAGACGGCTTTACAACAATGGTTGATATTCAGGGTCTTGAGGACTTCTACGGCGAAATGGACTTTAAGGTAGCCGGTACTAAAAAGGGTATCACATCAATTCAGGTTGATATAAAGAATGACGGTCTGCCATACGAAGTAATTGAAGAGGCTCTTGCTAAGACAAGAAAAGCAAGATGTTATATCATTGACGAAATACTTCTAAAGGCTATCCCTGCTCCGAGAGAAGAACTTTCGGCATATGCTCCGAAAGCTGAAACAATGAAAATTGACGTTGATAAAATTCGTGAAGTAATCGGTCAAGGCGGTAAGGTTATTCAAAAGATTGTTGCAGAAACAGGTGCTAAAATTGATATAGAAGAAGACGGTACAATCCATATCTTCGCAGTTGACCAAGAAAGCGGTAAGGCTGCAAAAGACGCTATTGAAGCTATTGTTAAAGAACCTGAAGTAGGCGAAATCTATAACGGTCTTGTTAAGACAATTCAACCGTTCGGTGCATTCGTTGAAATTCTTCCGGGTAAAGACGGTCTATGCCATATTTCAAAACTTGCTAATCACAGGGTTGAAAAGGTTGAGGACGTTGTTAAGGAAGGCGATTGGCTAAAGGTTAAGGTTATGGAAGTTGATAAAAAGACAGGTAAAATATCACTTTCACATAAAGACGCTATCGAAGAAGGCGAAGAATAATTTTTCGGCAATGTAGAGGCGACCGTTGGTCGCCTCTTTTTTGTGTAATCTTCAAAACATTTCTGTATTTAACGATGCAATCGACATTCCTTTGCTGATATTTGAAAATTTTATACCACCCCTCAGTCGACTTTGTCGACAGCTCCCCTCAATGGGAGTCGAAAAAGCCTCTCCTTGAGGAGAGGTGCCTGAAAGGCGGAGTGGTGGCTTTATCCAAAAGACCGTCATATGAAATAATTCGAGAAAAATGGACATCATCGGCACTGCCCCTACGGAAAAAAGGACACTGATTATTGAATGTACCAAAAAGGGCGACCATTGGTCGCCCCTACGAAAACAAATCACATACCACAACGCAAAATTACCACACATAAAGACCGCTCTTTAATATGCACCGCGTTTAAAAATAACCGCAAAAACAGTTTTAACGATAAGTTTAATATCAAGGAAAATATTCCTACGTTTTATGTACTTCATATCCATATCCATCCAATCGTCAAAAGACAGATTACTGCGGCCGTACGCCTGCCAAAAGCACGTCAAACCGGGCGTAACAAGCAATCTTTGCATTTGATATGAATTATACTGTTCAACCTCCCTTACAAGCGGAGGACGCGGTCCTACTATGCTCATATCGCCTTTAACAATATTTAAAAGCTGTGGAAGTTCGTCTATACTGTATTTTCTGATAAATTTACCGACCTTTGTTATTCTCGGGTCGCCCTTAATCTTAAATACAGGACCGTCCATTTCATTATATTTCATCAAATCATCTTGCAGATTCTCTGCATTTTTACACATACTGCGGAATTTATACATCTCAAAATGAGTATTATTCTTCCCCACTCTTGTCTGCTTATAAAACGCAGGTCCGCCGTCACTTCTTACAGCCAATGCCGTTACCAGAAAAACAGGGGAAAGAACAATCAGAGCCACAACCGAACAAATTACATCAAGAATTCTTTTAAAAACTTCATATATCGGTTTATGCAAATCTTGTGATGTTATAATGATTTCACCTTTATTAAGCTCTTTTGTTTTCATTCGCCCCACTTCCTTCATTAATACCAGCTTATATCTGCAATTACGATTTCAGGCTTATTATTAATTCTCGGAACAATTCCCGATTTACCCAAACCGCGTGAAACGATGAACTTACTGTTACCGTCTTCGTGGTATCCGTCACAAAGCTTAGGGAACAAGCCTTGATCCGCCGCGTAAAGTCCACCTATAAACGGAAGTCTGACTTGACCGCCGTGTGCGTGACCTGTAATTGCAAGGTCAATATCATAGTCATTTAATTTACCCAAGAAATATTCCGGATAATGCGTCAACAAAAGTTTGAAATTATCGTCCGCACTCATTGCTTTTTCAAAGAAATCTTTTCCGTATTCATCAAACTCCGTCGGATTTTGCGTCAAACCTATTATATCAATAGCAGTTCCGCCGATATTGACAGTTTCGGTTTCATTATTGAATATTTTAATACCTTCCGCCTTAATATCCTTATATATATTGGAATTTTTGAAAAGCATTGCGTCAATTTCGTGATTACCAAGACAATAATACACAGGTGCAATTTCATTAAGCTGTTTACAAAGTGATATTACACTGCTGTAATTGTCCGGCTGACTTTCCAAATTCATATCACCGACTATTGCGACAATATCCGGACTGAGGTTTTTAACCTCAGCCACAAGTTTTTCGTTGTCCTTGCCAAATTCCTTTAAATGCAAATCGGCAAGTGCCACAATTCGGATATTATCTACAACTTTATTTGATTTTACCTGATAAAATTTCTTTTCAAGTTGATTATTCTGATGAACAATCATCAGCGAGCATACGCCCAAAAATGCAACTATAACAGCTAAAATTATAATCAGCTTTTTGCCGAATCCCATTTTCTTTTTCGGCTGAATTACTTGAGTTTGTTCACTCTCTGCCATTAACGTATCCTCCCCGATTATTTGTTATCTTTATTTTCTTCTTTTTTATCTTCCGACTTATTTTCAGCCTCACGTCTTGGCTGTTGAGCAGAAGCTTTACGGAATGTAGCACCCATAAGTTTTCTTATATCATAAATCTGCTCTGAATTTGTTTCCGAAACAGCTACGCTTACTTGCATTGTAACGTTAGGCATCTGTACATTATGATAATGCACAAGTTCTTCAAGGTACTGCTTAAAGTCCTCTGCACGCTGAACGGTACACTCTTCAAACATACCGATAAACTGGTCACTTCCGTTATATCCGACAAATCCGTAACTTGACGCGGCTCTCTTTAGCACCTTACCGAATACTTTCAAAAGTGCATCGCCTGCCTCACGTCCTCCCTTGTCATTGACATACTTCAAGTTATCAAGCTTAATAAGCAAGAATACAAATGAGTCTTTAAGCTTATCAGCTGCATACTTTTCAATCTCAATATCACACATTGCTCTGTTCGGGAGTCCTGTCTTACGGTCAGTGTACATAATATAATCAAGGAAGTCTTTTGAACGGCCGAGTATAATAGCACCGATACAACCGCCGAAGAAGAATATGATAATCGCAAGAACGATATACATTCTTACATTAATCTTCTCACTTGTCGAAATACTTGAAAGTGTTGAAACGTTATACGCACCGATATATTGGTTGTATTCATCAACAGTTGTCGAAACACTTGAATACATATCACCAAGCTTTTGTGAAAGTTCTTCAAGGCTCTGTTCGATTTCGTCCTTATTGCTCATATCCTCCGATTGAGCACCGTCAGTAAATACGGCAAGCAGCTTTTTTTTATGCTCAAGGTCAACTTCAAGTTTTTCCTTTTCTGTTTCAATGTCTACGTACTCATTAATAAGAGTATCGTATGTTGTTTCACTCTGAACGTGACCGTCCTCTTGATTCCATTCATCATACACATTCTTCAAGATGTAGTCACTTGCGTCATTGCCCTCGTCACTTTGTGTACCGTAGTGATATTCAACGCCCTCTTTATTCTTATCACTGTACTTTGTAATAAGGTCATTTAAGTCGTTGATTTTCTCCTCCATATTCTGCAAATCAAGTTCATATGTACTTATATCACTCTGATACTTCTTAATAAGAGTTTCCTTATCACCTGTAACCTCTTGTTCCAATATAAGCGAATAAATCTGCGGAATATCGTAATCTATATATGACTTATAAATTTCATACAAGTCACTGAATGAATATCCCGTTTCCGCACTTCTGTAATTCGGCTGAGTTTCCTTTTTAGCCGCAAGATAGTCGGAAATATTAAGTGCCCACGCGTCAAGGATTTCCACACGTTCAATATAATCATACTGACCGTCAGTTCCGCGCACGTTATTATTAGGCAATGTTTGTTGGTTGATATATTTTTCACCGTATGTTGCGAAGTAATTCTTGATTATCGAATCAAGCACGGTTCTTGCAAAATCTTGGCTGTACTCACTGCCGACAGAGAACGACACAACATAGTCTGTAGGGAAATAAGTATATTCTTCACCGGCTTCCAAAAGAGCCTGTTTTTTAACTTCTTCGTCCGGAGGGATAATTTCCGTAACCTTACATTTTGAACGGATTGCGTCCGCACCGATATTCAAGTTAAGGTCCTCCAAAACATTGGTTATTACCGCCGCCGAATAAATTTCCGTAACGTCTATATCGTCACCGCTCGGAGTTTTTCCGTCTGCGGCATTCTGTCCGGTATAACTGATAACCGTACTTGCTGTATATTCCTGATTATACATGGCATACTTGTAAACAATCAATGCACCGAGTACGCAGACAGCAAAAATAAGATATTTCCATTTACTAAGATATTTAAGCAAATTAAATTTATTCATATCTGCCGTCCTCCTTTCGTCTGATATATCCGTCTATAACGTAATATACAGCACAAAGTATAATAAAGAATACTACGGCAGTTCCGATAACCGTTTCAAGAATAAACATCTTGTTACCCGAGCCTGTATATTCGGTAAACGTCAAGTAATCCTTTGTTGTATGCTTGATATACTCCTTGTCGGTTGTGTCGGCAGTATTTGCTACTTGCTTTAATTCTTCATCAACTGTTTTGATAAGCTCATCGGCTTTTTTATAGCTTCCCTCATCAGCCGTTGACGCGTTTACTTTTGCGATTATATCGTTGTTGTCAATAATGTCACGGTCAACCGCATTACCTTGCGAAAGACTGTAATCAGCCTCTTTTGTAAGGTAGTCAGTACCCGTATTTGTTCTCGACATATAATATTCCTGTTTTTCGTTGATTGACGGCACCATAACCGTACCAATCATTGCCGAATCATAGTCCTGTACCTGTTGTTTTCTGACATTGTAATCAATCATAAATTTCTGGTAGTTTATATTCAGCATATCGTTTTTATAATTCAATGTTCTTATGTAGTGGTCTTTGTTTCTTGAAAGTCCCGATTCAAGTACGAATGCACTGTATTTTTTAATACTGTAATTCTGAACATTTTGAATCATTTTCTTTATAGTCTGAAAGCTCTGACCGGTTATGTCTGAACGATATGTAGCATTTTCTTCAATTCTTTGCTGAATATATCTAAGCATTTGATCCGATTTGTTTGTAAACAGCTTTGCGATTTCGATATATTCCTTGCCCTCAATATCGCCAAGGTCGTACTTTAGGACAGACTTTGTACCTACATATTCCTCATGGAACATATCGTTATACGATTTACAAATAAGCGTCATCATATCGTCAACAGAAATATTTTTAATCTCCCTGTTCATTCTGTACGAAACCGTATAGCTTGTTGAAATATAGTAAGTGCTTGAATCGTTAGGATCTATCGTCTTACCGCTGCTGTTTTCGGCAATATCAATATGTTCCGAAAGTTCAGTCGGTGTCAAAACGTCCTGAAGTCCGGCATTACTGATTACCCTTTCCATTACTCTGTCAGACTTTAATTCATAGACATTGTAACGTGTAAGGTTAGGGTTCTGCCCCTTTGACGCTTCCTCATAGTTAAGCGACAACACTACGCTTTTCTTGTTAAAACTGCCTGTACACGTCACGATAAGAGATATAAATACAAACACACACATAAGTACGACTATCGTTTTTATATTGCTAAGCACTATAAAAAGAATACGCTTGAATATGTTTGCGTCTTCCAAATTTACATTTGTAAATTTTTCATCACTTCTCTTAAAGAAACGACGCAGACCTTTCCACATTTTTTTCATCTTCTCTCTCCCAACTATAATTTATAATCTTAAAATATCATAACCACTTTATATTTTATCACATTCTTCCATTAATTCCAATCATAGTTTTCTGCATTTAACTATTTTTTTCCTTTACCCATGGCCACAGCTTTATATCCTGTGTTGTCGGAATATGGAATGCATAAGCCAGCGGCATAAGTCTCAGTACAAGACTTGTAAAGAAATAGTATAATGTATTATCTGTTGTGTATGTTATAAAGATGTACATTTCACAGAGGAAGAACAGCATACCTGTTTTTTCTCCCCAGTGATTTATCATCCAATTAACCTGAAATACCCAAGTATATATCATCCATGCCCAGAATCCCAAGAAACCGAGTTCTATATAGATTGTAAGTATGTTATTGTGAAGTGCAACGACACCGATATGTGCGTTAGGATTGTCAACCATAATTTTCTGTAAAATTACTGTTGTGTACTCAAATCCGTACCCCATAAAACCTAAGCTTATCTGATAATATTTTTCAATGTACTTGTACACATCATTTCTACCCATTGTATCTATGCCGAAGTAATTCGTTATGTATTCAAATGCACCTGTTTTTGTTACAACCACATACCCAAACGAAATGATAACCGCACACCAACCGATGAATTTCATAAATCCGATACGTCTGTTAGGTTTCATTCGTCCCATAATCAATCCGAAAAACAACGCAACCGGCAAAGCCAAAAGTGCAATTCTTTTCCATCCGAGTATGAAGAAGAATATTGACACCAAAAGGCATAATATTCTCTCTTTCGTATGTTGTGCAAAAAACAGTAAGTATATTATGAAAAAGCCGTATGTAAACGTAATATCGTGTATTTCCATTGCCCTTGCAAAACCTTCTTGTGCATCACTGCCCATAAGCATTGCAATTACGGAATTTATACTGTCCGATATTCCGTACACGCCCAAGTTGTACACAACCATTAGCATATTCGCAGCCGCAAGTCCGTAAAATGTAGTAAATATCGCTCGTTCTCCGAACAAATATGCACCGGAGAAAATAATGAGCAGCACCAGAAACTGATACATAAATTTCGATGTGCCACGCAGAATGAAGTCGATCGATTCAATGTTGATTATCCACAAAAATATCGACCATACGATAATTCCGATAAGGACAAAGCCGTAAACACCGACAAAGCTTGCCGCCGTTTTAACTCTTTCTAACCGTCCTGATATAAACAGATACGCCGCAGCCATAACAACAATGAAAAGACTTATCGCTTTCATCATACGGGTTTGGGAAACGGAAAACACTTTTAGGTCACCCATAGCCGCAGACATAAGCATTAAAATATACGCAATTTCCATTGCTATCTTTCGTTTTTCACCGTTTATAATCAACCGCTTACACGCCCTTTCTCATAAATATTTTCAGTTCGTTTCTGCACTATCACACTGCCTGCGGGATATACGCCTTTCAGCACCGAACCCGCACCGACAACGCAGTCACGCCCTATTACCGTTCCGCGAAGTATAACTGTATTTGCACCGATCCACACATCATCACCTATAACGACAGGCGACGTTTTATAACCGCTGTCATGTATGCTTTCAGCTGATGATATGTCATGGTCATGGTCATATATAAGCACATTCGGACCGAATGCCGCTCGATTTCCTATGGTTATTCTTTCTTTTGCAACCGCCATACAGCCGTTGTTGAAAAAACACCCTTCGCCGATTTCAAGCGTTCCGCCCTCTGCACATAAAATAACATTACGTTTAGTATGTATATGCTTTTTTAATAAAATCTTCCCTCTTTCAGTTACAGATATTTTTGTTGTAATCGAAAAATCCTGTATAAATGCAGAGTGAAAACCTTTTATATTAAATATTTTTGTTATTACTATACGCAAAAATGTCAATACACTTCTGACGTACAGTGAAATTCTTTTTTTCATTCAATTCACCTTTTTGACAGAAAACAAATCTCCATCATTTATCATTTTTTATATAATTCCAATGTTCTGTCCGTAATTTCGTCCCAACTGTAATTGTTTTTTACATATTCAATCTGCTCTGCTTTATCCGCTTTCTGTTTGCCCAACATTTCGCACAGCTTGCTTTTAAGGTCATTTACATCACTTTTCTTAAATGTATACCCATACTCACCTACTACGTTTTTTGTAGTATCTATATCACTTACAAGGCACTCACAACCGCAAGCCATTGCTTCAAGCAGGCTTATCGGCATACCCTCAACGTCACTCGGAAGTACATATATTCTGCAATTATAATAAAGCTCCCAAAGCTCGTCCTCCTCGACAAAGCCGGTAAATATTATTCTGTCGTCTTTTGCCATATCGTGAATTTGTTTTGCATATTCGCTTGAATGACTTACTCCTCCGGCAATTACAAGTTTTTTATCAGTATCCGTATGCATAAATGCGTCTATCAAATAATGCAGTCCTTTTTCCGGAACAATTCTTGCAAGAAACAATATATATCCGTCTTTTTTAAGACCGTATTTTTTTGTGATTATATCGGCTTTCTTTTCATTTGGAACATCTATTCCGTTCGGTATGAAAAACGTTTCTCTGCCGTAAGTTTCTTTGAAATAGTCACGTGTTCCCTCAGACAGTACAATAAGTTCGTCTGCATATTTCGCCGCCGTTTTTTCGCCGAATTTTAGAAATTTCGTGGCAAATCCGCCCCATTTGGCTCTCTGCCAATCAAGTCCGTGTATTGTCGCAACGGTATGTATCCCGAATAAACGCGGAAGCCATATCATAGAACAAGGACCTTCGGCGTGAAAATGTATAACGTCATATCTGCCGAAAAGTGCCAGAAATGTTGCTATAATCGAATAAACTATCGCATTGAGTTTACCGTTTTCAAACGTCGGTACACTCTTTATCTTAACTCCCTTATATTCTTTCAAATTAACGGTCTTACCGCCCGAAACGTGTTTTCCTTTGCGGTTATACACCGTCACGCTATGACCTTTTTCAACCATTCTTGTGGCAAGTTCTTCAACAACTATTTCGACACCGCCCTCGCGTGACGGTATTCTTTTATGTCCTATCATTGCGATTTTCATTTTATAACTTCCTTATACAGTTTTATCAGTTTTTCGGAATATTCTTTTATTGTGTCATACTTTATATCTCTGCAATTTTCACTCATTTGTCTGCAAAGTTCTTTGTTGTTATACAAATATTCTATCTTTTCAGTCAACTCTTTCAAGTTTCCGCTTTCAAAAAGTATGCCTGTTTTGCCGTCATTGATAAGTTCGGGAATACCGCCGATTTTTGCACCGAGTACGGGAGTCATAAGACTCTGCGACTCCATAACAGAAAAAGGACAATTTTCCGACCATTCGGCAGGAAGTACGGTAAACAACGCTTTTTCTATAATATTCCTTAATTCATCGCCTGTCTTAAAACCGACATTTTTAATATTATCCGCACTGTTCACTTCATTTTCAAGTTCGCCCTTACCCGCGAATACAAACGGTATATTACTAAGTTTCTTTGCCGCTTTGACAAGGTTTGATATTCCCTTTTCCTCTGAATATCTGCCGAAATACAAAACATAATTTTCACATTCCGCTCCCAACGGTTTTATCTCGTCAATAAAATTGTACATCGTAACCGTTCTTCCGTTTATATCATCATTACGGCTGATTTCTTTTTCCATAAATTCGGACGGACAGACGGTTAAATCTATCATTTTGTATGTATGACGCAATTTATAGTACCAAGCCTCGACCGCCCCAAGAATACTGCGTATTTTTGAAGAATGTACGCAATTATTTTTTACACACTCAAAATACTTACCGCCGTCACATTTTCTGCAAAGACCGCCCGTATAATCATTTTTTAATTTATGATTGGGACATACAAGCTGTACGTCATGTGCGGTATAAACAATCGGTATATTATGTTTCTTTATTTCATATATTATTGACGGCGTAAGCTGATAATTAAAGTTATTCAAATGTACAACATCCGGTTTAAAATCGCTTAGCACCTTGCGGATTTGTTTTCTTGCATTAACCGAATAAATAATTTTAAAAGGGTAAGTGATATGCTTTAACGATTTTTTGTGAAAATCAATGTTTTCCGTATATGCCTCTACCCTATTTCCTACACAGTTACGCTCATCTGCCATACCGAAATATTCAACCTCGTTGCCGAGTGATTTCAGATATTCGCCTAATTTTATAAAATAAGTTTCCGCACCGCCTTTTCGGTACAGATATTTATTTACCAACAATATCTTCAAGGCAGACTCCTCCCACTGTAATATGTGTAACAATTATATCAAATTTAATATTTCAAATCAAATAACAATACTTGACACTATTGTTACAACTATTATATAATCATACATATAATTTATAACCAAGGAAGGTTAATCGCTATGAATACAAAAAGACTTGATTGGATAGACATTGCAAAAGGTATCGGAATAATCCTCGTTGTACTCGGTCATACACTTGTTCCGCAAGTTCGCGAAACAGGTTTTGCAGGCTTTTTATGGATATTTATATATAATTTTCATATGCCGTTATTCTTCTTTTTATCGGGGTATTTGTTTGAAAAAGGACTTTTTCACTACACAAACAAAGGAAAATTCATACTCGGAAAATTACAATATCTGATGTTGCCGTATTTGATATTCTCAACATTTGCATATTTATTTATCGGTTTTTCGTTAAAAATTCCACTGCTTGCAAAAGTTCTTGAAAGTGGCGGATATACGTCAGTCGGTTTAAAAGACGCAATTCTGCAAATTGTTACATACAATAACCACATTGACAAGCATCTATGGTTTGTTTTTTCACTGTTTATTGTATTCCTTGTGAATATACTTATTCCGAAAATTATGAAATCAAAACCAATGCTTATTGTACTTCTCGGATTGTATATTTCAAAAGCATATGTGCATTATTACGGAATACTTGACTATGTAACAAGCGATTTACTGTTTTTCTCACTTGCAAGAATTGCGTTTAGCACCGGCAACAAAAAATCAATTAACACTATTGTCACCGCAGTGATATTCGTTGTTACCAACTGTCTGTACAGTTATTTTTACGTTACACAAATGCCGTCGGGTGTTTTGAAAGGTGTATTGTATTTGATAAGAAGTATCTCGTCCGTAACGGGAATTATGACGGTATGCAACATTTCAAAACATCTTCAAAACAAAGCACCGCAAAGATTATTAAAAACACTCGGTATGTATTCGTATGACATTTATCTTATGCACGCACCGTTTCTTGTGTCGGGATTGATGGGAATACTGCTCGCATATTCACCGCTTCCGACTGTTATATGCTGTGTATCGGTGCTTGTGTTGGGATTGTTTATTCCGATTGTCGTGTCAAAATTCATAATACGGAAAATACCGTTTCTGTCGGTTTTGATACTCGGCAAAAATTTCAAAAACAGCACACCGATAAGCGCAAGCAACAATTTATCGCATAATTTGTAATTACTCGCACATACTATTACAGGGTGATTTTATGGATTGCGAAAATATAAGTCAGCTTATTTCGTCGAATGTTGAGGCAACGCAATATTTCAACTCGCTTTCCGCCGAAATGCAGCAAAAAATTCTTGACCGCGGAACAGGTGTGAATACACTTGATAAGCTGAAGGAATTTAAAAATCTCGTAGAAAACAACGGACTAAAATAGTAAAATAGACAAAACCGCAACGTTTTTGTCTATCAGATTGCCGACAAATTGTCCGGAACGTGCAAAATATTATTTCAACTATAAAAAAACATCAGGCAAGCCTATCTTTGAGATACGGCTTGCCTGTGCACTTTTTGCGAACTAATTTCTCGCCATCTGATTTTATAATGATGTTTTATTTTTCTCGTTCGCTTATAATACCTTGTCTGTACGCCTCTATAAGCTCCTTTAAATCGGCTATATTTTCTTTCAATTTCTTACCGTTGTCGGTATCGCCAACAAGTATTCTGTTAAATGCATGCTGCACAGCGACTTGATTGGACACAATATCTTTGCCGTTTTGAATAACCTGTTCCGCCGATTCAAATGGCTCGTGTGCTGTCAATGTCAGTCCGTATGAATTATATGTAAGAGTATATCCCGCAATGCCGGTAACTTTATGATACGGCTTTGAAAAACCGCCGTCAATCATTATAACCTTGCCGTCACATTTAAGCGGATTTTCACCCTCGCTTTGATGTACTGGAACATGGCCGTTTATAATATGCCCTGTTCCGTCAAGACCGAACTCTTCAAAAATCCTGTTTATCGCGTCCTCCGTTTCAATCAAATCATAATACGCATTTTTTTCTTCGTGATGTGAAGTTTTATCCTCAATAAAGTATCTTTCAAACGTTGTCATTCTGTCACGACCAAACAATGGTGAGCCCGAACCGCTCCAAAGATACCACAAAATATCACCGCCGACGCTTTTTTCTTTTTTATTGTTTGAAACAAGTACTTTTCTCACGCAAGCCTCATAGGCGTCATACAACTCTTTACTTCTATAATCCTTGCCGTTCACATTAACCGCCTTGAAACTGCCGTCACTGTTCATCGGTACACAACCGTGAAACAGCAAGTTACCGTTATAAACCTTATACATACCGCCCTTTTTCAGCATTAACTGCATATGTTTCTGCAATTTTTCACACTTCACAAAGGCGCTGTAAAGTTTATTCATCATATCTTCTTCACGTTCGGTGAGTTTATACGGATTTTCCTTGTCAATCGTAGGGAAATTGACATCTTTCATTTTATAAACATTTTCACCGATAGTTACCGTACCGTTTTCAAAGTCAATTTTATCAAGCAAGCACCTTTCGTTCATATCAAATTCAGGGTGATTTTGTATAAGCTGTCCCTCAAGTTTGAATTGAATAACGGTAATCGCCTTGTGCATTTTCATTTCAAGTTCGATTTCCGTTTCGTATGAGTGTTTTTTGTTTTTAATTTCAAAACAACTGCAGTCATCATCTGCATACACACTCATAGCAAACGTTGCAAGCGGTATCATATTAATTCCGTAACCGTCCTCGATAACGTCAAGATTGCCGTATCTGATACTGTTTCTGATAACGGTTGCAATGCAAGCAGGATTGCCGACAGCCGCACCCATCCAAAGAATATCGTGGTTGCCCCACTGAATATCAAGTGAATGATAAGAGCAAAGCTTATCCATTATCTTATGCGCACCGCTGCCCCTGTCGTATATATCGCCTATTATGTGCAAATGGTCAACGACAAGTCGTTGTATAAGCTCCGCTATCGCGATAATAAACTTTTCCGCCGCACCGATTTCAAGAATTGTATTCACTATTCCGTCATAATACGCACCGCGATTTAAAACCTCAGGTTTTTCCGTTATAAGTTCTTCGATAACATACGCATATGCCGGAGGGAGTGCTTTTCTGACCTTTGAACGCGTGTATTTTGACGAAACCACCTTACATATTTCAATAAGCCTGTAAAGCGTTATTTTGTACCAATTTTCCGTATCTTTATCAAGGCTTTTTATGTAATCTATTTTTTCTTTTGGATAGTAAATAAGTGACGCAAGCTCACTCTTGTCATTTGTACCGAGTGTATGCCCGAATACATCATCAATCTTCTTTCTGACCGCACCGCTGCCGTTTCTCAAAACGTGCGAAAACGACTCATATTCACCGTGAATATCAGAAAGAAAATGTTCCGTTCCCTTTGGCAAATTCAGAATTGACTGCAAGTTGATAATCTCCGTAGACGCTTTGTCTATAGTCGGATAAAGTTCCGATAGTCTTTCGAGGTATCTCACAAATTCCGTTTTCATATGTCCGCTCCTTATATTTTGGTACTTTATTTTATTATACTATGCTATATTTGTTTTGTCAATTTGATACATTTTTAACACTTTTCACACGTCGTTTTACTAAATCATTTATTAGGCTAATCTTTATCTATATCTCATCATCTTCCTCAAAATCTATGTCATCTATCTCATCTTCATCATCATTCAATCTTTCAGCAAAATCTTCTTTCAATCTTTCAGCAAATTCTACAATATCACTTTCAACATCTTCACCTTTTGAATCATTTATAAAATCCATAACTGTTGGAACCTCTGAATATTTCTCAATTTTATTTTTCACTGCGTCATTGATTCTATATACATGTACATTTGTATCTCCATAATAAGCAATGTCCCTACAAACATTCAGTTCGTACAAACACTCTTTTTCCTCAGCTAACGTAAACACCAATCTATTAAAATCTTCAAGTACATCTTCCACATATAAATATCCTTTTAGTAGCAAAAAATGACATAGTCTTGATGAAAACCAGTCAGATTTAATCAATACTTCCTTGTTATTGCAAATATTCATTATATTCCAAAATATTGATTTTATAATTTTTTCTTGAGTATATCCGAGATAATTATATACTGTTTTTTCTCCGTCACAAGAAAAAATTACAGAGATAAAATCTTCCTCCATCTCACTCTCAAATTCTTGCATTTTTTCTATAACTTCTTCTGTGCCTTTTCTACCTAAATTTCTTACTCTCATAAGATCTTCTTCTGTCTTTCCTTTTAGGTCAGAAATTTTATTAATTTCGGCTTGTTTTAAACAATTATATGCTCGTATTGATAAATCTAAATCTTCTATATCACAATCATCATTTGACTCATGTTTTTCAATTTCTATAGATAATTTATATCTATCCATGATTGTTTTTAAATATACGGTTTCGCTACTAAGATACCCATATTCTAAAAGGTACTTTATTTCTCCACAAATTTCTTCATATACGAATTTTAACGAATTTGCATTGTTATAGCGCTCCCTAAATCCTTTTACAATTTTACTTCTGCGTGGATGTCTTAGCCCTCTAAATGTCTTTGCTACATCTTCATCAGAAAAATCTAAATCTATAGGTAATTTATCATCAATATCTAAATCCGTTGATACTTTCTCTTTTGGTAAACCATACATAGCCTTAATTATATTTTTGTCTTTTTCCGGCAATGTATCTATCATTCTTTTGATTATGTAATCTATATGACCTAATATCCAATTTTTTGTTCTGAAGTCGTCTCCAAATATTTCAAATAAAAACTCTATTTCAGGAGTCATTTCTTCCAGATACATTCGTGTTCCATGACACTCTAAATATTTTTCCATCGTATCCCCTCATTTCACACTTAAATTATGTATTCATATTATATCTTTTTTACTTTTTTGTCAACAAAAAAGCTACCGCAAAAATGCGATAGCTTTTAGAATTATTCTTCACCTTTAAATTCATCACTGTGACCTGCAAGATAATCTTCAAAATTCTTGTATTCTGCCTTGTGCTGTTGAGGCTTGAAGTCAGCTTTATAAGTTGTTGTGTAACTTCCTGTCTTTTCTGCAACAGGCTTATCCGAATGATTTCTGTGCGGCTTTGGACCTCTCTTTTTATAGCCGTCCTTTTTATAACCGCCCTTACCGTAAGGCTTTGCATTCTTAGGTGCAATTACGACTTTACGATACGGTTCTGAACCTACAGAATAAGTTGTTACTGTTTCGCTGTCTTGAAGATTTGAATGAATTATTCTTCTTTCATACGGATTCATCGGCTCTAAAGTAAACTTCTTACCTGTCTTTGTAACCTTATCGGCAAGACGTGTTGAAAGTGCCAACAATGCTTCCGCACGTTTTTCTCTGTAATTTTCAGTATCTATTGAAACCTTGATATAATCATCTGATCTTTGGTTTACAACAAGTGAAGTAAGATACTGCAAGCTGTCAAGAGTATCACCTCTTTTACCGATTACAATACCCATATTTTCGCCTGAAAGGTCGATTGAAACAGACTGTTCTTCCATCTTTGCGTCAATGGCAACGTCAAGATCCATTGCGTTAAATATGTCGCTTAGGAATTTCTTAGCGTCATCAGCCGGATCGCCAAGTGATTCTTTCTTCACTTTCGGCTCACGCTTTACAGGCTTAATTTCTGTTTCTGCTACTTCTTCTTTTTCTTGAACATAAGTTTCATTTACAGGTTCTTCGCTCTTTATAAGAGTTACTCTAACACGCGCATCTCTTGCACCGATTCCCAAAAATCCTTTTGAGCCCTCGTCAAGAACTTCTATTTCAACGTCCTCTCTGCTTGCGTTAAGCTCTTTTAATGCAAGTTCGATTGCGTCTTGTTTATTTTTTGCGTTTTTTTCTATGCTGTTGTTTCTTTTCTGGAACTGTGACAACGATCTCTTCCCCTTTCTTATCTAAAAAAGCATTTAGTATCAACTGCTGAAGAATTTGTACAACTGAGCTTATAATCCAGTATAATCCAAGACCTGCCGGAAGTGTAACTGTAAAGAACGCTGTCATTACCGGCATCATAAGATTCATTGACTTTGTCATTTGAGCAGCCTGTCCTTCTGTATTTTGATTTTGACCTGTCTGTGCCTGAGTAACTTTCATTGAAATTACCGACGCAATAACCGCCAAAACAGGAATTAACAACAATAATATAACACTCATATTTGAAAAATCAAGTGCCATAATATGTCCGAAAGCCGCTGACGGTGCGTTTGAAAGGTCAAGACCAAGGAAATTGAAATTCAATACCCAAGGGTGAACTCCGCCCGAAACACCTTCAAGAGCCGTTCCCTGTGTTCCGACAATACCTGCCCACTTTGAAAGCTGGATTTGCGAATTGTTCGCAAGCTGTTCCATTGTAGCATTAGCAAGATTACCAATGTTATATCCCAAATTTACCATTGCGTCCTTTAGACGGATAACTTCGTTAATAACCGACGCATTAGCCCAATCAACACCTGCAAGGTATGAAAGAGGTTTCTGAATAACCTGATAAAGACCAATCAATATAGGCATTTGAATAAGCATAGGCAAGCAGCCGCCTGTCATACTTATATTATTTTCCTTATAAATCTTCATCATTTCACGCTGAAGTTTTTCTTGGTCATTTGCATACTTCTTTTGAAGTTCAGCCATAATCGGCTGTATTTTTTGCTGTTTCTTCATAGCCTTTTGCGAATGTATGTTAAGCGGAATTAAAATCAGCTTTATAAGAATCGTAAAGATAATTATCGCAAGACCATAATTTGAAACAAGATTATAGATGTGCTCAATTATAAAGCCCATCGGTCGTGTAATAAGATATTCAAACATATGTCTTATTTTTCCTCTCCGCTGCCTTTATGTTTATCGGGTACAGGGTCATAGCCGCCCTTATGAAACGGATGACATCTCAATATTCTTCTTACGGCAAGATATGTCCCGTACAAAGCACCGTATTTCTCTATTGCCTCTCTTGCATATTGTGAACAGGTCGGGACAAAGCGGCAGCACGCCCCGCCTTTATACGGTGAAATTTGGTGTCTGTAAAAATCAATCAAAGCGATTAAAAATTTTTTCATTTAATTAGTCCCAGCTTTCTCATAGCAAACCTAATATCGCCTTGAATCTGCGACTGTGTTTTTCCAACAGCTCTGTTTCGTGCAACAATTATGAAGTCACAACCCTTTTCAATATCATCTTCCATAAGGCGATAACTCTCACGCATAAGCCTTTTCAAGCGATTTCGCGTAACAGCCTTACCGGTCGCCTTACCGACTCTCAAACCAAGACGGTTAAACTGATATTTATTTTTCTTCATATATACAACGGTATATCCTCCGACAAAGTTATCACCCTTGTATGCACGTCTGAAATCTCTGTTGAGTTTTAAACTTTGAGTGTTTTTCATATTAAACCTCATTTGTCTTATTATGAAAAAAAGGCAACAAGCAAAGAATTCCTCCCCGCTTCCTGCCTACATCTTCATATATTATGCAGATAACTTCTTTCTGCCCTTCTGTCTTCTGCTAGCCAAAATCTTTCTGCCTGACTTAGTAGACATTCTCTTTCTGAAACCGTGTTCCTTAGCTCTTTGACGCTTTTTCGGTTGAAATGTTCTTTTCATTGTTACAGCACCTCCTCTGCTTAATTCCGGCCCCAATCAGCCGTCTTTATTCCTATCATAAAAATAGACACCTCAAATATTATATAGATTTTCTCTCGGATTGTCAAGCATTTTTTACTAAATTCTTTATTTATTTTGCTTTTTCCAATAAATCTTCGAGTTCTTTCTTATTGAAATGGTATTTATTATCACAGAACTGGCAAGTAAGTTCAGCTTCCCCCTGATCCTCAATCAGTTCTTCAAGTTCTTTTTTACCTATTGAAATAAGTGCTTTTTCCATACGCTCTTTTGAACACGTACACTTATATTCCGGTACAACCGCCTTGTTTTCACATACCATCGAAAATCCTTCCGTTACTCTGAACAGAATATCCTCCGCAGTCATACCCTCTTTAATCATTGTCGTAACAGGAGGCAACTCCTTTAATATATCTTCAAGCTGAACCGCCATTTCTTCGGTAGCCTCCGGCATAAGCTGTATCATAAAACCGCCTGCCGCTATTACGCTGTTGTCTGTATCAACAAGCACGCCAAGTGCAACCGATGTAGGTATCTGCTCACTTTTTGCATAATAATATGTCAAGTCCTCCGCAATTTCGCCCGATACAAGCGGAATTTGTCCGACATACGGCTCTTTCAATCCCAAATCGCGTACAACACTCAAATATCCGCCGCCGATAGCACCGCCGACATCAAGTTTACCTTTATTATTAAGCGGTCTGTCAACATACGGGTTTGAAACATAACCTCTGACCCTACTGTGACAATCCGTAACGGCAACAAGGTTTGTAATTTCACCCTCGCCCTTTATCTGAACCGTCATACTGTCTGTTTCATTCTTCAATCCTGCCGCACCCATAATTGCCGCACCTGTAAGCAATCTGCCGAGTGCAGCCGTTGCAACCGGATAAGTATGATGTATTCTCTGTGCCTCATTCACAAGGTCGGTTGTCACCGCCGCAAAAACACGGATTGCACCGTCCATACTGTTTCCTCTCACTAATTTATCTGCCATTTATTCATTCTCCTATTCTACAGTAACTTCTATTGTATAATTTTCTGCGAAACTAACATTTTCACCTTCAATTTTTACAGGCAAATTGTATGTTCCCGCTCCAAGTCCGCTTACGTCAACGTAAGCCTTTACATTATCTGTGGTAATTTTTCCTTCCTCACCCCAAACCTGTGCGATGAGTTTATTGTTTATCTTAGCCGTCAAACCTGATTGTACATTTTGTGCCTGTACGGTAAGTTCAAGCTGTGCAACGGCTTTTTTTACTATATCCAATTTATACTTGACTTTTTTATTATCCTCCGGTATATACATACCGCTTGACAATTCAAGTTCATATTCGCCGAAACCGTCTGACGGAACTTTATCTATAAGTGCAATGACTTTATCATCCGTATTAGTTTCGTCCACGCCAACCGTAACGCTTGCAGGTGTGGCAAAAGATTTATCCGCTTTTAAAATATATCCCTTGTCAAGCTCTGCCGAAAGTCTCGGCACAACAGGCAAAAGTTTTGCGTCATATATTGTATTTACAACTTCCACATAAGAACGTGCACTTTCAATCGTTTCATTCTTGTTTATAAGTTCACCGTTTGCGTCCGTCAGAAGATAGTTCACGTTTTCCACTCCGTCCTCTTGAATACTTGACACATCGACCGTTGCAATAGCACCTGCAACCTCGTCTATTTCACTTTTTGCACCTGTTATTGTGACAGTCGGATTATTTACAGACGATTTTACTATCTTGTCTTTGAGCATACCGGTCTGTTTTACAGTAACCTCAATATCTTTCATTTCAAGCGGTTCAACCGTAATCGGAATATCTCCGTACTTTTCCTTTTCAACTGAAATTCTCGTTGTCGGAATTGAAATCACTCCCGACAAATTATATTCACCCGTTGAGTCAATATCGCTGACATCAACCTGAACATATATATCGTCCATAAAATTCATAAGGTCACTTCGTTTACCCGTTACAACAACTGACAGTTCGGGAATTTTATCCTTACCGGTCACCGCAAGTTTTTTATCCCTAAGCGACATTTCACCGACAAATCTTACATTCAAATCCGAAACGGTAGTCGTAATATCGGGGTCATTCACATATATAACCATAAACCACACGATTACTGCAAGGAAAACCGAAAGTATTACGGTTTTCAGCTTTTGAGTATTCGTTACATTCGCTTTCTTCTCCGTCATTTCGTCCTCCAAAACATAATCTTATCTATCTTTTCGTTCGTTTCCTGCTTTTGACTCATAATCTTTTTAAGTGCCTTTGCAAGCGACTCTCTTGAAAGATTACGCGTAAGCGAGCCGTTTAACGCTATGGAAATCTTGCCTGTTTCTTCGCTAACCACTATAATAACCGCATCTGTGACTTCGCTAAGTCCTATCGCCGCTCTGTGACGCGTACCCAAATCTCTTGATAAATTATTATTTGCGGTAAGCGGCAAAAGACAGCCGGCTGTCACAATTTTATTATTCCTTATTATAACCGCACCGTCATGCAAAGGTGTGTTCGGTACAAATATATTCTCCAAAAGTCCGCTTGATACATTCGCGTCAAGCATTGTTCCCGTACTTATATATTCACCCAATCGCGTTGCACGTTCCATTACAATAAGCGCACCCGTCTTTGTCGCCGACATATTCGCGGCGGCTTGTGCAATCGAATCTATAACCCTGTGTAAATCGTCCTCTGTAGTGTCCGACGCAAAATCAATTATGCGTCCGACTTTGAAACGCCCCATTCTTTCAAGCAAATTACGCAATTCGGGCTGAAATATTACGATTACCGCAAATGCACCGATTTGCATTGCACCGCCTAAAATATAGTTTAAAGCATTAAGTTTCAGCCACTGACTTAAAAAGAATGCCATAAACAAAAATATAATACCCTTTACAAGCTGCATTGCTCTCGTTTCACGAATTAAATTTATAAGATAATACACAATAACCGAAACTATCAATATATCAATTAAATCACTTATTCTAAGTAACTGTACATATTTTACTAAGTATTCCAAAAACGCATTCATATTCAGATACTCCTTTCATTTTTCTTGGAGCTTAAGGCGATATATCCTCTATATGACCTCAGTTGTTTACTATTATACTACATTTTCGATTGTATGGCTATACAAATTTTAAAAATTTTATTGTATATTTCGAGTTTTTGTGTTATAATGTTTGATAAATTCGTAAAACGAAAGGAAGTATTTTCTATGAAGAAACAAATTTTAAGCATTTCTCTTGCAGCTGCACTTGCAGTTTCATGCACAGGTATTGCTATGGCAGAGGATAAAACTCCTACTGTATTCGTAAACCAAGGTCAAATCTTTTTTGACGACCAAGCTCCTGTAATTCTTGGCGAAGGTACTACTCTTGTTCCTGCAAGAGGCGTATTTGAGGCTATGGGTGCAAAGGTTGAATGGAAAGAAGATACAAGAACTGTTGACGTTACAAGTTCTGATAACAAAACTCTTATCAGATTGACTATTGACGACAGTACAATGAAAGTTTTTGACGTAAGCGGTGTTTTCGGAGCTCTTATGTCAGGACAAGACTTCGTTGCTCCTGAAAATGACGTAACTTTGGACGTTGCTCCTCAAATCATCAGCGACAGAACAATGATTCCTCTAAGAGCAATCAGCGAGGCTCTTGACGCAGATGTTCAGTGGAACGGTGAAGATTACACAATCAATATCACAACAGCTAACGCTCCTTCAGCAGACGCAGGTGTTCCTGCATTGTCACTTTCAGCTGACAAGCTAACAGCCGCTAAGGATGAAGAAGTTGTTCTTTCTGTAAACGCAGAAAATCTTCCGACTGAAAAATTTGTTTCAGGCGTAACTGCAACTGTTAAGTATGACCCTACTGCATTTGAATTCGTAAAAGCCGAACTTGTAAACGGCGACAACGTAATCGAAGGTGCAATCGGTGCAGCAAACCCTGAATTTACATACGGTTATGTAAAAGCAGCATCTATTACTATTAATGCCGAAACAGCAGTTAAGACAGACGGCGCTGTTATGAAACTTACATTTAAGTCACTTACAGGCGAAAAGGGTTCATTCCAACTTTCAAACGGATACAACACAAAGCTTGGTTACAACACATCGCTTCTTGTTGACTCAGTTAACAATGTAGGCAATAAATCAGTACAATATGAAGGTGATGATCTAAAGATCAGCCAAGCTGAAGTTGTTATAAACGGTACTGATACTCCTGCCGAAACAGTTAAACCAACTGCTACTGCAGACCCAACAGCCACTGTTGCTCCTGAGGCTACCGCAGACCCATCTGCTACTGTAGCACCGACAAAAGCTCCGGCTGAAACAGCTGCTCCGACAGCTACTCCGGCTGCATAATTAAATACAAAAATTTATATAGTTGCTCAAATGAGCAACTATATTTTTTTGCATAAATAAGGCAGTCGCAAAAATGTGACTGCCTTATTTGAGTTTTATTTTTTAACAGTAAACTTATCGTCCTCAACATCTACAGTAATGCTGTCACCGCTCTTAACGTTACCGTCAATGATTTCTTCCGAAAGCATATCTTCGATTTCGTTTTGAATTGCACGTCTCAAAGGTCTTGCACCGTATACAGGGTCAAAGCCCGACTTAGCAATTTTACTTACGGCACTCTCCGTAAATGTTACATTGATTTCATTCGCATTCAAACGTTTTTCAAGAGATTTAAGCATAAGTTTTGCAATTTCCTTGATGTTATCCTCTGTCAATCTGTCAAATACGATTATATCGTCAATTCTGTTAAGGAATTCAGGTTTAAACGCACGTTTAACTTCTTCCATAACTTTATTCTTTATACTGTCGTGTTCACTGATATTCTTGTCTTTTTCCTCGTCTTTCTTGAAACCAAGTTTAGATGATACATTGCCGAGAATTTCTTTCGCACCAAGGTTAGATGTCATAATGATAACCGTGTTCTTGAAGTCTACTTTTCTGCCTTGTGCGTCTGTAAGAATACCGTCATCAAGAATTTGCAGCATAATGTTGAATACGTCAGGATGTGCCTTTTCGATTTCATCGAACAAGATTACCGAATAAGGGTGTTTTCTGATTTTTTCAGTAAGCTGACCGCCCTCTTCAAATCCTACATATCCCGGAGGTGAGCCGATAAATTTAGATACGGCGTGTTTCTCCATATATTCCGACATATCTACACGAATAAGTGCATTTTCACTGCCGAACATCGCTTCAGCCAAAGTCTTTGAAAGTTCTGTTTTACCTACACCGGTAGGACCTAAGAACAAGAACGAGCCAATCGGACGTTTAGGGTCTTTAAGTCCGGCTCTGCCACGCTTGATTGCTTTCGCAACCGCACTTACAGCCTCATCCTGACCGATAACTCTTGCGTGAAGAATATTTTCAAGATTCTTTAATCTCTCCATTTCTTCCTCTTTCAATCTTGCGGCAGGAATATGAGTCCAGTCTGCCAAGATATCGGCAATATCGTCCTCGTCTACAACAAGTCCCGAAGATGAACCTGTACCTTTCCAAGAAGATTTTAGTTTGTCAACTTCTTCTTTCAATACCTTTTCTTCATCACGGATTTTTGCGGCTTTTTCAAAGTCTTGTGCGGTTATAGCCTCTTGTTTTTCCGACTGTAATTTTTCAAGTTTCTTTTCTTTTTCTTTCAAATCATCAGGCTCTGTCTGTGAACCAAGACGTTTTTTAGATGCCGCCTCATCAATAAGGTCGATTGCCTTATCGGGAAGAAATCTGTCTGTGATATAACGTGACGACAATGTCGCGGCGGCTTTCAATGCGTCATCTGTGATTGTTACGCTGTGATGTGCCTCGTACTTGTCACGGATACCTTTCAATATCTCAACCGTTTCTTCTACTGTCGGCTCACCGACTGTTACAGGTTGGAAACGTCTTTCAAGTGCGGCGTCTTTTTCGATATATTTCTTATATTCTTTAAGCGTTGTCGCACCGATAAGCTGCAATTCACCTCTTGCAAGGAACGGTTTTAAGATATTTGACGCGTCCATCGAACCCTCGGCACTGCCTGCACCGACGATTGTATGAAATTCATCAATGAACAATATTACATTCTTTGCCGCAAGAACTTCATTTACAACTTTCTTCAAACGTTCTTCAAATTCGCCTCTGTACTTTGCACCGGCAACCATACTTGAAAGGTCAACCGATACAAGACGTTTTGTCTTTAACGGCTCAGGAACGTCACCTGACGCAATTTTCTGAGCAAGTCCCTCAATTACGGCAGTTTTACCAACACCCGGTTCACCGATTAAGCAAGGGTTATTCTTTGTACGTCTTGACAAAATCTGAGTTACACGTTCGATTTCCTTACTTCTGCCGATTACAGGGTCAAATTTACCCTCTTTCGCAATAGCTGTAAAGTCACGTCCGAACTGGTCAAGAGTAGGTGTTGATGAATTCGGATTTGGGTGATATTCGCCGCCCGGCTGTGACTCCATTTCAACGTCACCCTCTATTGAACGGACTGTATCCGTATAAAAGTTCGGCAAATTAACACCAAGCGATTCAAGAATTTTTGCAGCAACTCCGTCACCGTCGCGAATGATAGCCATTAACAGATGTTCCGTACCGATATAACTGTGATTTAGACGTCTTGCCTCAAGCGCACTCATTTCCAAAATACGTTTTGAACGCGGTGTAAGCGGAAGTTCGGTCTGCTGTGGGAGAGAAACTCCGATACCGATATATTCGTTTATTTTATCTTTAACCTTTTCGGCTGTTACGCCATTCTTTTCAAGCACTTTAGCAGCCACTCCGCTACCCTCTCGAATAAGTCCCATAAGAAGATGTTCACTGCCAATATAGTTATGACCCATTTCCGCAGCCGCATCGTGAGCCTCGCTAATCGCAATTCTTGCTTTTTCTGTGAAATTTGAGAATAACATAATAATCAACTCCTTTTCTTCTATGTGTTATTTGTTATTTAGATATTGTTTCTTATTAATTCTGCACGTTTTTTATCACGTTCATTCGGCGATAATTCCTTACCGTCACACACAAGCGCCGGCTCTGAAAGCACCATACATTCAAGCGGTGCAATTTTGCTTTCCTTTGGAATTATACCCAAACTTTGTCCAAGCATTACATCGGACAAAAGTGATTTTGCCTCTGATGACGACACACTTCGTGCATATTTAAGTGTACCGTATGAGCGGAACAATCTGTCCGCAATGACGTCATAATTTTTTTCTTTAAGCATATTTCTTGCTTTTGTTTCCATATCGATAATCTGATTAACCACATTAGTCAATTTTTCGATTACCTGACTTTCGGAAAGTCCCAAAGTAATTCTGTTTGAAATCTGATACAAATTACCGTATGCCTTTGTACCCTCACCGTAAAGACCTCTTACTTCAATGCCAAGACTGCCTGCCGAAGAAATAACTCTGTTGATATTCTCGGTCATTGTGAGTGCAGGCAAGTGCATCATTACCGACGCTCTCATACCTGTACCTGTATTAGTAGGGCAAGCTGTCAAGTAACCGAAATCATTATCAAAAGCATATGTGATATTTTCTTCGATTACATCATCAACCTTGCTTGCAAGTGAGTAAGCCTCGTCAAGTGCAAAGCCGTCTTTTATAATCTGAAGTCTGATATGGTCCTCCTCCATAAGCATAATGCTCATTGTCCGGTCTTTGCTTATCATAACCGACTTACCTTTGCCCTCGCACATAACGGGACTTATAAGATGTTCTTCGGCAAGCTCCTGTTTTCTTATAAGCGGTGTATTATCAAGGTCAATAAAGTCAAAATCCTTTGCCAATGTCGAATTGCCGTCCAAAACAGCGTTTTTAATTTTTTCGGTTACTTCCTTTGTGTCCTTTAGGGCATTCGGGAACGGTGTTTTATCAACATTTCTCGCAAGACGTATTCTTGTTGAAACAACTATGTCCGAATTATTATTTTTATACCAAATCATGACTTTTTCACCTCATTTTCTATTTCACGAATCTGTTTATGAAGTTTTGCGGCTGTTTCGTAATCCTCATTTTTAACCGCCGCCGAAAGTTCTTGCTTTAGTGTTTCGTACTTTCTCTTTAATTTAAGTTCTTCGCCTGACTTTGACGGTATCTTACCGACATGAACGGTACTCGGATGAATTTGTCGTAATGTTTCGGTTACAGGACCTCTGAACACTTTGTAACATTCACTGCACCCAAGCTTGCCATCTCGTCTGAAATCGGAATAAGTACGTCCGCAAACGGGACACTTCTTTTCCTCTTTATAAGTTGTCGGCTGCATAAACCAATCAAACCCATCAAACAAATCTGAAAATAAATCATACATTCCAATCATCCTCCTTATTTACCTGCCATAGCAAGCATATTCTTAAATATATTTGCTCTTACTTTGTCTTTTTGCGGTTGATTAACAGTCAAAGAATTGTCGCATATTCCGCTGAATATAATTGAGGCTGTTCTTTCATCAAGAGCGCTGTGCCTGATTAAGTTTGCCAAATATGATTTAGCGGTTTTCTCGTCAAGGCTTTCGCCTACGGCTTTGATGGTCTGCATTATGATACCATCTTCGTGCTTTACCTGTTTAATCCTCAAATAACCTCCGCCGCCTCGTCTTGATTCGACGATGTAACCGTGGTCGGGATTAAACCTTGTTGAAATAACGTAATTAATTTGTGACGGAACACATCCGAATATTGAAGCAAGTTCGTTTCGTTTAAGCTCCAACCATTCGTCCGTATCGTCTTTGAGAAGTTCGTTTATGAAAGCTTCTATCTTATCACTCATACCCATTTTTCAATCACCTCTTTGACTTTGACTTTCTTTGACCTTTCATCTATTATTATACTCACATTGTTTCTTTTGTCAATGAATATTTTGTATTTAGTTTTTTAACAATTTGTGAACACAAAAAAAGATGAGGTTTCCCTCATCTTTGATTGCAAGTAAAAAGGACAGTTTTTAAACTGCCCTTTGGTTTTAGTTATTAAACAATGTACCGTTTTTCTGCTTTTCACAAGCGTCATAATAACTTTCCGGTGTACCGATGTCAATACGAACTGCGTCAAACACATATGCGTACACATCGTTTTTACCGATAAGCCACGGTATAAAATGTCCCGGTGCGTCGGGATTATTGCCCTCTTTTAAATATTTATCTATAAGAGGTAGTGTATCGCGTTTATACAGATAAAACGGCGGTACACCCAAATCCGATTTAGGCTGTTTCGGCTTTTCTTCAAAACTTGTCACCTTGCCGTCACCGTCAAGTTCAACAACGCCCATAGAATGTAAATCTTCTTTATTCTCAATCGTATGCGCACAAATCATATCAGCGTTTTTACTGCGGTACATATCCACAAAATCGCAAAGCGAAAAATCAAATATATTATCGCTTGCCATAACAAGAATTTCGTCATTGATATTTTCCGTATCAATAACGTACTTCAAGTCACCGATTGCGCCGAGTCTGTTATCATTACTCGTTGTATGGTCGTTAATAACCTTAACTTTTTTCGGACCTTTATAGCTTTCGCACCACTTTTCAAACTGCTTATAAAACTTTTCGTTAGTCACAATGTAGATATTTTCGACGTCGCTAACCTCGTCAATTTTATCCGTAACCATTTCCAAAATAGTCTTGTCACCGAGTTTTAAAAGTGCCTTAGGCATATTTTCCGTAAGCGGATACAATCTTGTGGCATAGCCTGCCGCCAACAACACACACTGCATAATTATCTCCTATTTATTTTCAAGTTTACTAACAAGATTCTTAATCTTTGTAACAGGGTTAAGAAGGCTTGATATAGTTTCATCATGGTTAAGAGTATCGATAAGAAGTGAGATATATTTTGACATATCAACTTCACAGTACCATTCACGAGTTGCAAGTTCAGGATTTCTGTAAATCAAGTTTGTTGTGAAAATCTTATCAACAATACCGTCTGCAGCCGCTTTATCAAAGCACTCAAGACCGTTACAGAAAAGGCCGAATGATGCAAATACGAATATTCTCTTTGCACCCTGCTTCTTAAGGTTATTTGCAACGTCAATTACAGATTCACCCGATGAAATCATATCGTCAACGATAATAACGTCCTTACCGTTTACGTCACGTCCCAAATATTCGTGAGCCTCAATAGGGTTTTTGCCGTTTACGATTACAGAGTAATCACGTCTTTTATAGAACATACCAAGGTCAAGCTTTAGCACTGATGAATAGTACATACATCTTGACATACCGCCTTCATCAGGAGAGATTACAATAGTATCTTTTTTGTTTAGTGATATATCAGGAACGGCTCTGACAAGTGCCTTTATCATCTGATATGTCGCTTGAACATCATCAAAACCTGCAAGTGGAATTGCATTTGAAATTCTCGGATCGTGTGCGTCAAATGTAATGATATTTGACACGCCCATATGAACAAGCTCTTGTAGCATAAGTGCCGCATCAAGTGATTCACGACCGTTTCTTCTGTGCTGTCTGCCCTCGTAAAGCATAGGCATTACGACAGTAACACGTCTTGCCTTACCGCCCATTGCGGCAATAACACGTTTCAAATCCTGATAGTGGTCATCAGGACTCATATGATTTTCAACTCCGTACATTTTATAGGTAACACCGTAATTGAACACGTCGCATATGATATACACGTCATGACCTCTTACAGTTTCATCGATAACGCATTTTCCTTCGCCTGTACCAAATCTCGGACAAGTTACATGAGTAACATAAGTTTCTGTATCCTCATAACCTCTAAAAGCTCTAAGATATTCATCAATCTTAGCCGTTATGCCTTCACAGCCTTTCATACTTATGATACTAAGCTTGCCGACTATCGGTGTTTCGTTACTTATAAAGTTGTTTGTCATTGTAATTCTCCTTCTTACTGGATATGTATTAAATTTTCTCTCTCTTTGACGGTTTTTGTCCGTCTACGACCTTATTTTACATTTACATTACAAATATATCATAAGTAGCGATATTTTTCAAGTGACATATCGTATTATTTTGCATAAAAAGTATAAAAATATTTTGTACAAAATTATTTATTTTTGAATTTCACTTAAAAGTTGTTTTATTGATTTTCCATTTACGGGATTTTTTATATAAGGCGCTATCTCACAAAGCGGTTTTAAAACAAATTCTCTGTTTTCCATTTCGATATGAGGTATGATTAAATCGTCCTCGTACATAACAACATCGTCATAAAGAATAATATCCAAATCAAGTGTTCTCGGCCCCCAATGAACAATGCGTTCTCTGTTATGTGCCTGTTCGATTTTATGCAAAAAATCAAGCAATTCATACGGTGTGTAAAGCGTTTCAAGTTCAAGACAGCCGTTTAAAAAATCGTCCTGTTCAACACCGCCGACAGGCTCTGTCACGATAAACTCCGACACTTTTTTCACTCTGCAACACTTATCCGCGTCAAGTTCTTTGACAGCACCGTCAAGGTGACCTTTGCTGTCACCCATATTTGAACCGAGTGCAATATATGCCCTATGCCATTTTCTCGTTATGCTCACTTCCACAGTATCAACACTCATCATAATCGGCGCCCAAGGTTTTTTTAATGTTATTGTTACTTCTCTTATTAAATCGTATTCAAGCAATATTTTCTCGGCAATATTTTCCGCCGCCGCCTCAATAAGCTTAAATGTGTTGTTTCTCATTACTTTGGTAATAAGATTGCACACTTCTGCATAATTCACCGATTTTTCAAGATTATCCTCTTTGCCAGCACTTCTTGTGTCACACACAAGCTCCGCATTCACGATAAATTTTTGTCCGAGTACGTTTTCTTCTTTGAAAACACCGTGATTTGCAAAAACTTCAAGTCCTCTGATAGATATTTTGTCCATTTTCCGCTCCTTTTATCAGCTGTTTATTATTGCCTCGGTCATAAGTATCGCACGTTTGTTTTCAAGCACATCGTGTACCCTTACAAATCTGCAGCCTTTCATAACTCCTATAACCGATGTTGCAACAGTCCCCTCAACTCTTTGATCTGACGGCAAATCGAGCGTCAAGCCTATCATTGATTTTCTTGATGTACCGAGCAAAACAGGGTAGCCGAGTTCGTTAAGTCTGTCTACGTTATTCGTTATAATAAGATTTTGTTCATACGACTTCGCAAAACCCACACCGGGGTCAAGTATTATTTTATCGTCAGCAATACCCGCTTTTTTCGCAATGGCTATTGTTTCTCTAAGGTCGTCAAGTACGTCCTCCACAAAGGAATTATATTCTGCTCTTTCTCTGTTGTGCATAAGACAACACGCCGCACCCGATTTTGCAATCACTTCCGCCATATTCTTATCGTATTTCAATCCCCATATATCATTTACAAGATCCGCGCCTGCTCCGACAGCCGCCGCGGCTACCTTGCTTTTATATGTGTCTATCGAAACAGGCACATCAAAATCAGCCTTGATTTTTTCTATTACAGGCAAAACTCTTTCAATTTCTTCTTCATCACTGATTTTTGTATAATTCGGTCTTGTCGATTCACCGCCGACATCAATTATATCCGCACCGTCATTTATAAGCTGTTCGGTATGCTTTAAAGCACTGTCAATATTATTAAACTTACCTCCGTCCGAAAATGAATCAGGCGTCACATTCAATATACCCATTACATATGTATGATTTCCGAATTCCTTGTTTCCTATTATCATTTTTATCCCCCTTACAACACTATATCTGTATTTTTCTCATTTTCGCTCCACTTGCAGGTATCTATTGCGTTGCACATCATACACAAACGTGTTCTCTTATCCGCAATCGCAATAATATCGCCGAGTGTTTCCGCTTTTTCGGGTATTTCCCTATGTGTCCTTACCGCCTCAACCATATATTCAATCTCATCACTTGCAAACCCACATTCACAAAGTATTTTTTTCGCAATTTCACCGCCTGCTTTGTGATGATTTGTGCCGTTTTTATACTGCTCATACCTTCCTATATCGTGCAGTAAAGCCGTACCGTATATAATCTCTTTCGGTATGTCAAGTCCGTTTTCCAAATTCAAAATATACGCACTTCTCGCAACGTCTAAAAGATGGTCAATTCCGTGATTGCAGTAAATTCTGTCTTTTTCGGCAGAATTGATTTTTGACAGAATGTCACGGAAATTTTTATTCTTCAAAATATTGTTGCATTTTCGCATACTTATTATGTCGTCCGTTTTTCTTTTCAATTCACCCAAAAACGACAATGAACCGAACGCAATAACTACGCAGTCCGTCATATTAAGGCACAATTTAAGTGCTGTATCAAGGCTTACCGCCTCAACATTTTGATTATATTCACTTATTGCACTTGCATATTTTTCGTTTGATAACGCTCGCGGATTGTTCGGTGTAATCGTGTATATCTTCTGTGCAAGCGGTGCGGTTATTTCAGCAATTTGCTTGTATGCCTTATCCGCAAACACACCTGTTATATACACGATTTTTCGATTGCCGTAATACTTTCCGATACTTTCTTTGAGCCTTTTCGCACCGTCAATATTATGTGCGCCGTCAATTATAAATTCCGGTTTATCGCATATTTTTTCAAACCTGCCGTGCCATACCGTATTTATTAAACCGTTCTTTATATCATTTTCGCTCACACCGTCAATATGCCTGCACACTTCTTCCGCAACGGCGGCATTTTCGCGTTGATATTCACCGTCAAGCGATATTTCATATTCCGTCACATTGTCGGCTTTTATAAGCCGTGCATTTTTTTCACTGCACTCGTTTTCTATGACATTCATCACACAATTTTCCTGTTTTGCCGTAACGACAAGTCCGTTGTTTTTTATAATACCCGACTTTTGATATGCGATTTCTTCCAGCGTGTTGCCGAGGAATTTCATATGGTCCATACTTATCGAAGTTATCACCGATACAAGACTTTTCGGAATAATATTGGTTGCGTCCTCACGTCCGCCCATACCGACTTCAATCAAAACAACATCACATTGTTCTTCTTTAAAATACAAAAATGCCGCCGCCGTTTCCATTTCAAAAGGTGTAGGGTGCGGAGTCATTTTGTCCGCAACTTCACTGATACGGCTTATATAATAAGCATATCTGTCCTCACCCATATTTTCTGCATTTATACGAAACTGTTCAAGATAATCAAAAACCGACGGTGAAACATATCGTCCGACTTTCTTGCCGGACTCAATCAAAATCTGTTCGGCAAAAGCACCTACACTTCCTTTACCGTTAGTGCCGGCGATGTGAATAACATCAAGTTCATTCTGCGGATTACCGAGTTTATCGCAGAGATTTGATATATTATCCAATCCCGGAACAATCCCATATTGCGAGGCTTTTTTTATGTACTCTCTTGCCTCTTTGTAATTCATCAACTTCATATCCTTTCAGACAAAGCCGTCCCGTTAAAAAGAAAAAGCTCCCTTGCCATAGGGAGCTTAAATAATATTCTCTACCGTAAATCAGCGGGATGCAATCCGTATACCGCAAGCCTAAGGCTTTTCGTCAAAGTGACAACTCCCCGTTCACTCCGCACTTCACGCACACGAATCTACTCTGTTATTTTTTAATGCTGAGCCTGTCAACAAAATAAAGCAGACAAAACTGCAACAGTTTTGTCTACAGCATATTTATATTATATACCACTTCACGCCTAATTGCAATTATATTTTAATCAAATTCACACCGTCTGTCCTAAAAGTAGAAAAATAGACAAAAAATTTTATTATTTTTGTTTTTTTTGCTGTCTTGATAAAATGCACTTATAGGAGTAAAATTAATTCTTAGATTTAAAAAATTAATACTTATTTATATAGGAGGCAACAACAATGGAATCTTACAAATATTTACTCGACATTGCACTTATTTTGATAAGTACAAAAATCCTCGGACTTTTAACAAGACGTATCCAACTGCCACAGGTAGTCGGCGCTCTTATCGCCGGACTTCTTTTAGGTCCTGCCTGTTTCGGAGTTTTGCAGGAAACCGATTTTATCAAGAACATTGCCGAAATCGGTGTTATCGTACTTATGTTCGCAGCCGGTCTTGAAACAGACGTTCAGGAACTGAAAAAGACAGGTCTTGCGTCGTTTATAATCGCTCTGCTCGGCGTTATCGTACCGCTTGTCGGCGGATACTTTGTAGCCACGATCTACAACCCGGTAACCGACCAACAGACAATGCTGCAAAACATATTTGTCGGTGTCGTTCTAACCGCAACATCTGTCAGTATCACAGTTGAAACACTTAAAGAACTCGGCAAACTTTCGACAAAAACAGGTAACGCAATCTTGGGTGCGGCACTTATAGACGACGTACTCGGTATTATTGCACTTACTGTTATTTCAAGCTTTGCCGGCAGTGACGTTTCTCTGTGGGTAATACTTCTGAAGATACTCGGTTTCTTCATATTCTGCGGAGTTGTGGCATTTCTTTTCATCAAGTTTGTCAATCCGTGGATTAACAAATACAAAAAGGATTTAAGACGTTTCGTAATTCTTGCATTTGCATTCTGTTTGCTTATGTCATTCGCCGCCGAATATTTCTTCGGTGTAAGTGATATTACAGGTGCTTTCGTTGCAGGTCTTATCCTTTCAAACAACAAAAAAACTTCGTATATGCTAAACCGTTTCGATACGGTTTCATACGTTCTTCTTTCACCGGTATTCTTTGCAAGCGTCGGTCTTAAAGTAACATTCAGCAATATGTCTGCAACGGTTGTAGTGCTTACCGTATTATTGCTTGTAGTTGCAATTCTTTCAAAGATGATTGGTTGCGGACTTGGTGCCAAGATATGCAAATACACAAATCTTCAATCTGTTAAAATCGGTATCGGTATGATTTCAAGAGGTGAAGTTGCACTTATCGTTGCCACAAAGGGTATGTCAATGGGACTTATGAAAGACGAATTTTTCGCACCGCTTGTACTTGTCGTTGTTGCAACAACCATCGTTACACCGATACTTTTGAAACTTGCATATAAATATCAGGCAAGCCGTGAGGCGGACGTTCCTATGGCATCATCACTTGTCGATAAGGTTGAGGAAAGAAACGACCTTGAAAAAATTACTCAAAACGCCGCAAATATGCACGAAGAAATGAAGGAAATTCATAAATAACACCACTAAAGAGCCGACAATAAAATCGGTTCTTTTTTCTTGATATTATATACCGTTTTATGCTATAATATAATCAATCAAACGAAAGGATATTTAAAATGCTGACAGATTTTCATACACATATTTTTCCAGACAAAATAGCGGACAAAACGATAAAATTACTTGAATCGAACATCAAAGAAGAATACAGGCCACACAAAGCCGAACTACGCGGTACACTTGACGCACTCAAGCAGTCAATGCGTGAAAACAACGTTGACATATCGCTTATACTTCCGATTGCCACGAACGTAAAGCAATCAACAACAATAAACAACTTCGCCGCATCAATAAACGGTATTGACGGTATTTATTCACTCGGCAGTCTGCACCCTATGCAATCGGATTGGGAAAGTGTTTTGTATGACATCAAAGAAAAAGGGCTTAAAGGTATCAAGCTACACCCCGAATATCAGCAATTTTACATCGACAGCAAAGAATCAATACAAATTCTGAAAAAATGTGAGGAACTCGACCTTATAACCGTACTTCATTCGGGCAAAGATATAGGTATCGATCCGCCTGTTCACTGTACTCCCGAAAGGCTTTCTCACGTTCTTGACTACGTTAAAGGCGACAAAATCGTTGCCGCACATTTGGGCGGCTGGAAGTTATGGGACGATGTCGAAAAATACCTTGTCGGCACACCGATATATTTTGACACAGCCTTTACGCTTAACTTTATCACAGATGAACAGCTTTTACGCATAATCAAAAATCACGGCAGTGAAAAAATACTTCACGCGACAGATTCACCTTGGGAAAAGCAAGGTCGAATGGCAAAACATTTATCTGCCTTGCCTCTTTCAGAGAAAGATTGTAACAATATTTTTTACAAAAATGCGAAAAAACTTCTGAAAATAGGTTGAGTTAAAACGAATAATACGATATAATAATAGTATATGGCTATAAGCATTTTGCGTATAGTCCGATTTTGTTAATTTAGGAGCAGAAATATGTTCAATAATGATATAAGTATAGACTTGGGCACTGCGACGGTGCTTGTCTATATTAAAAACAAGGGCATTGTACTGCGTGAGCCGACCGTTATCGCGGTAAACACCAAAACAAACGAAGTTTGTGCCGTAGGCAAAGACGCACTCGCAATGCTCGGAAGAACTCCGCCGCATATACAGGCAGTTCGTCCGCTTATTGACGGTGTAATTTCAAATCTTACGCTTACGCAGGAAATGATTAAACATTTCTTTTCAAAAATATTTTCACGAACAATCGGTCACCCACGCATAATGATGTGCGTTCCGAGCGGTGTTACGGACGTTGAACAAAGAGCCGTAATTGAGGCGGCAAGAGATGTCGGTGCAAAAGATATTTACATTATCGAAGAACCTGTTGCTGCGGCACTCGGTGCAGGGTTTGATATTTCACGTCCGCACGGTACTATGGTTGTGGACATAGGCGGAGGTACAACCGACATTGCAGTATTATCGCTTGGCGGTATCGTTGTCAGCCGTTCGCTGAAAATCGCCGGTGACGAATTTAACGAGGCGATTATTCGTTATATGCGCAAAGAAATGGGAATGATTATCGGTCCGCGAACAGCCGAAAGAATTAAAATGGAAATCGGCGGTGTTATACCGCGTTCAGATGAGATATTATGCAAAGCAAAAGGTATCAGCGTACTTTCGGGGCTTCCGAAAGAAGTAACTATTTCTTCAAACGACCTATACCCCGCATTTGATGATTTTGTTTATAATATGACTGAGAGAATTAAGGAAGTGCTTGAAGAAACACCTCCCGAACTTCACGGTGACATTATACAAGACGGAATAATAATGACAGGCGGCGGTTCTTTGATTTACGGTTTGGACAAACGTATTTCGGACGACATCGGCGTCAAAGTGGTGCTTGCACCGGATATAATCGACTGCGTTGCAAAAGGTGCGGGAATTGCACTTGACAATATCGACACAGTTACCGAGCCGACTCATATATTCCACAAAAAAGCATACATCAGAGATTAAAAAAGAGAGGATATATTAATTATGAAAAACGAACCAATCACACTAACAAACGTAGAAATCCAAAAAATTCTTCCGCACCGTTATCCGTTTTTGCTTATAGACAAAATCGTTGATTTTGAAGAAGGCAAAAGCATAACAGGTATCAAAAACGTAACGGCAAACGAACCTCAATTTACAGGTCACTTCCCGGGTAACCCAATTATGCCGGGCGTACTTATTACAGAGGCACTTGCACAAGTCGGTGCTGTAATGCTTTTGTCAATGCCTGAAAACAGAGGTAAACTCGGTGTATTCACAGGTATCAACAATTTCAAATTCCGCCGTCAGGTAGTTCCGGGCGATACATTGGAGCTTCACGCTGATTTGGTTACTTACCGTCACGGAATGGGTAAAGCAAACGTAAAAGCAACAGTAGGCGGTCAAGTTGCGGCAGCAGGCGAAATCAGCTTTGCGGTTGTTGACAACATTGCAAACGAGGACTGATGATAAAAGATGATGAATGTTTGGACGATTTGCAAAACGGTCTTTTCATAATCCAAAAGCAAAACGGTTTCAAGTTTGGTATTGACGCTGTTTTATTATCCGATTTTGCAAAGGAAACAAGGTCTAAAAAAACACTTGATTTATGCACAGGTACAGGTATTGTACCCTTGCTTTTATCCGCAAAAACAAACACACCGAAAATTTTCGGTCTTGAAATACAGGAAGATATTGCACAAATGGCGCAGCGCAGTGTGGAACATAACAAACTTGAAGATCGTATTTCCATAGAATGCGGCGATTTAAAAAACGCCGTTTCTATATACGGTCGTGACAGTTTTGACAAAATAACCTGCAATCCGCCGTATATGAAGTGCGGCAGCGGTAATCAAAATGATATTGACACAAAATCAATTTCACGTCACGAGGTTATGTGTACTGTTGATGACGTTATAAATGTCAGTGCAAAACTGCTTATTCCGAAAGGCAGATTTTTTATGATTCACAGACCTAACAGACTTGTAGACATTATGTGTGCCATGCGTAAATATAAAATAGAGCCGAAGCGTATGCGTTTCGTCCATCCGTCATATGATAAAGTACCGAATATGGTATTAATCGAGGGTATGCGTGACGGCGGTGAGGAATTAAAGCTTTTGCCGCCGCTTTATGTGTATAATCAAGACGGTACTTATTCCGATGAAATTCACAAGATTTACGGAAATTAACAAATAAAACGAAAGAAGTGATAAATGTGTTAGAGTACGATGAGTACAGACTAAAGCTGCAAGGCTTTGAAGACAGCATAAACGATTTGAGGGATTCACTTTGACATCGCAGGTGCGGAAAGTGAAATAACAAAACTTGAAGAACAAAGTGCCCAGCCCGGATTTTGGGACGATATGGATAATTCACAGAAAGTTCTTCAAAAAACAAAGCAATTAAAAGACAAGGTTGAGGCATTTAACAGCCTTGTTTCAAAATGGGAAGATACACTTGTTTTAATCGACCTTGCAAACGAGGAAAACGACGAAAGTATGTTACCCGATGTTGTTTCGGCAACTGAAGAAATCGAGGCGGATATTGACAAAATGACGCTTGAAACCCTTTTGAGCGGTCATTACGACAAAAACAACGCAATTATGACGTTCCACGCAGGTGCAGGCGGTACAGAGGCACAGGATTGGTGCGAAATGCTTATCCGTATGTATCAAATGTGGGCGCAGAAAAACGGCTATACCGCAACTGTTCTCGATTCACTTCCGGGTGACGAAGCAGGTATAAAAAGCTGTACAATAGAAATCGACGGTCTTAACGCTTACGGCTATCTTAAAGCCGAAAAAGGCGTACACCGTCTTGTGAGAATTTCACCTTTCAACTCTGCCGGCAAGCGTATGACTTCATTCGCATCAATCGAAGTTATGCCCGAACTTGACGACAACGTGGAAGTTGATATTCGTCCCGAAGATATTAAGATGGAGGCATTCCGTGCGAGCGGTGCGGGCGGTCAGCATATCAACAAGACAAGTTCCGCAGTCCGTCTTACACATATCCCGACAGGTGTCGTAACATCTTGTCAAACACAGCGTTCTCAACACCAAAACAGAGATTACGCAATGAAAATGCTTAAAGCAAAGCTTGTCGAGCTTGCCGAACAACAGCAAAAAGAAAAGATTTCCGACATCAAAGGCGAACAGATGGATAACGGTTGGGGCAGTCAAATCCGCTCATATGTATTCCAGCCTTACACTATGGTTAAAGACCTTAGAACAGGTTTTGAAATGGGCAATATCGGTGCGGTTATGGACGGCGACTTAAACGGTTTTATTAACGCCTATCTTAAAGCCGCAAGTCTTGGAACTCTGAAAAAATAAAAACAAAAAACACGGCATTGCAAATTTTCCGCAATGCCGTATTTTTTTCTTAAAAATTGTTTTGGTTGTTTTTTTGATTGTTAAAGTTATTATTTTTCTTGTTTTGTTTTTGATTTTGCTGTTGGTTTTGTTGCTGATCTTGGTTTTGGTTCTGCTGTTGGTTTTGGTTATTGCGATTATTGAATTTACTGTTCATTTATATTCACTCCCTTCTTCAAATTCTATTTTAACCATTGTTGATTATTTTATTCAAAAAAGCCTGTTTTACTTGAATTTTTCTTAAAAAAATGTTATAATAATAAGTAGTATTTATGTTAAAAAAATTGCGTTTTGGAGTAAAATATGATAGATAAGATTTGGAATATAAAAAGCAAAAAAATCAAAGAAGAAACCATTGACGAAATATCTAAGGAACACCATATTCCCCGCGTTATTTCAACCATACTTTTAAACAGAGGAATTGAAAGCAAGGATATTGCACCTTATCTGAGAAAATCAATGGCTGATATTATAAATCCAATGCTTATGCTTGATATGGACAAGGCAGTCGAACGCATAACAAACGCAATTCAAAACAACGAAAAAATCGCGGTTTACGGTGACTATGATGTTGACGGAATTACCTCAACCGCACTTTTATATAAATTTTTACTTTCACTCGGTGCAGATGTCGAATACTACATACCTGACCGCAAAGGTGAGGGATACGGTATAAACATCATGGCTGTAAACAAGCTATTCAAACAAGGTATAAAACTTATGATAACCGTTGACTGCGGTATAACCGCTATCGGTGAAGTGGAATTTGCAAAACTTCAGGGAATGGACGTTATTATTACCGACCACCACACTTGCAAAGACCGACTTCCGACAGCCGCAGAGGCTATTTTAAACCCAAAAAGACCCGACTGCGACTATCCGTTTGACGCACTTGCAGGAGTAGGTGTGGCTTTCAAGCTTATTTTGGCTCTTGCAATTAAAAACGGACTTAAAACCACAGATGTATTTAACCAATATGTCGATATTGCCACTCTCGGCACTATTGCCGACGTTGTACCGCTTTTGGGCGAAAACAGAGTTATCGTGGATAAAGGCTTAAAAATTTTGCACAATCCAAAAAGAATAGGCATTCGTGCAATAATGGAAGTTGCAGGTGTTTTGGATAAACCTTTAAACGCGTCAACGATTGCTTTTTCAATCGCACCGCGATTGAATGCCGCAGGAAGACTCGGCAGTGCGGCAACGGCAGTTGAACTGCTGCTTACAAATGACGAAAGCCGTGCAAGAGAATTGGCACTTTTACTTGATACTGAAAATAAAGAACGCCAGCAAACCGAACGTCAAATATTTGACGAGGCATTGGAATTGATTGCAAAAGATCCGAATTTTGAAAAGAAAAAAGTTATCGTGCTTGCACAGGAAAATTGGCATCAAGGCGTAATCGGAATTGTTGCGTCAAGGTTATGTGATATGTATTACAAGCCTTGCATACTTATTTCCCACACTAACGGTGTCGGAAAAGGTTCGGGAAGAAGTATAAAAGGTTTCAACCTTTTTGACGCACTTACGCATTGCGAAAAACAGCTTATTGATTTCGGCGGTCACGCAGTGGCGGCAGGATTGAACGTCAATATGTCCGATATTGACTCATTCATAAAAGAGATAAACAAATATGCAGACGAAGTATTGACCGAACAGGATATGATACCGACAGTCGATATTGACTGTCCGCTTTCAGAGCGTTCCGTAACTCTTGAAAATGCAAAACTGCTTTCAAAACTTGAGCCGTTCGGTATGAACAACGAAAAGCCCGTATTCGCACTTGCACACGCACAGGTTATGAATATCGCCCCTGTCGGTGCAGATAACAAGCATTTAAGACTTCGCATTGTGAAAAATAATCAGACAATAAACTGTATCGGCTTCGGAATGGGTGAATTTGCGGAATTTATCCATCAAGGCGATACTGTAAATATAGCATTCCAAATGGACATTAACCATTATCAAGGGAATGAAACCGTACAACTAATTTTAAAAGACATAAAAAGGAAGTGAGCATATGCCCGAAGCAAAAGAGCCGGTAATTCTTTCGCCGGAAAAAATACCTCAACACGCTGATGATACAGATGTACTTGTAGATAAAATTATCGGTATGGTTAAGGGTTACAGCCCGAATGCCAACACAGATATGATTTACGTTGCCTATAAGCTTGCAAAATCTGCTCACAGTCACCAATTTCGTCGCAGCGGTGCGCCGTATATCGAGCACCCTGTTCAGCTTGCATACATTGCGGCACAGCTTTCGCTTGACGCAACGGCAATTTCGGCGGCACTTTTACACGATGTTGTAGAGGATACACCTTACACTTATGAGAATATCGAAACGATATTCGGCAAAAGCGTTGCGGAACTTGTTGACGGAGTTACGAAACTTAGAAAAATCAAATACAACACCCGTGAGGAACAGCAGGTCGAAAACTTAAGAAAAATGTTTCTTGCAATGGCAAAGGATATACGCGTTGTTATAATAAAGCTAATCGACAGACTGCACAATATGCGTACATTGAACTTTATGCCGCGTGCAAAACAGCTTTTAATTTCAAAAGAAACGCTTGACGTATATGCTCCTCTTGCCCACCGTCTCGGTATGTCAAAAATCAAAATCGAACTTGAAGATTTGGCTTTAAAGTACCTTGATCCTGTCGCATACGAAGAAATTCGTCAAAGCATAAATCAGAAAAAAGACGAACGCGAAAAGTACATACGCGACATTATGGACGTACTCCGTGAAAAACTTGACCAAATGGATATTAAAAGTCAAGTTACAGGACGTGCAAAGCATTTTTACAGTATTTTCAGAAAAATGTACACGCAGAACAAGACAATCGACGAACTTTACGACCTTTTCGCAGTCAGAATTATCGTTGACACCGTTGCTGACTGTTACGCGGTACTCGGTATGGTACACGATTTATACACTCCCGTTCCTATGCGTTTCAAAGACTATATCGCAATGCCTAAACCGAATATGTATCAATCACTTCATACAACGGTTATAGGTCCTAACGGTACACCTTTTGAAATTCAAATTCGTACTTGGGAAATGCACAGAATTGCCGAAAACGGTATCGCGGCACACTGGAAATACAAAGAGGGTATATCAGGCAAAACCGATATGGATTCAAAACTTGAATGGGTACGTCAACTGCTTGATACACAGACAAATATTATAGATACCGACGATTTCTTTAACACACTTAAATTCGACTTGTTTGAAGAAGAAGTTTTCGTATTTACCCCACAAGGTAAAGTTATTTCACTTCCTGCAAAAAGTACGGTTATTGACTTTGCTTTTGCAATACACTCGGAAGTCGGATATAAAATGAGCGGTGCAAAGGTAAACGGAAAAATCGTTCCGAACAACTATATGGTACAAAACGGTGAAATAGTTGAAATTCTAACCGCAAATACGCACGGTCCGAGCCGTGACTGGCTGAAAATCTGTCGCACTTCACAGGCAAAAAACAAGATTAATCAGTGGTTTAAACGTGAAAGACGTGACGAAAATATTGAACACGGCAAAGAACTTATCGAACGTGAATTAAGACGTATCGGCAACACTCACGAACAGCTTTTCAAACAAGAATGGATTGCTATTCTTTTGAGAAGATACGGTTTTCAAAGTATTGACGACCTATACGCAAGCGTCGGATACGGTGGGCTTACCGCACAAAAAGTCGTTTTCAGACTTCGTGACGAATGGACAAAGCTGAACAAAAATCTTGAAGCAAAGAAAAATCTTGAGGCGGTATACAACGAGGAAAGCAAAACCGTTCAAGCCGAACCGGCTAAACGTCACGCATCAAGCAAAGGTATCGTTGTTAAAGACATTGATAACTGTCTTGTACGTCTTGCACGTTGCTGTAACCCCGTTGCCGGTGACGACATTGTCGGCTTTATCACAAAAGGCAGAGGCGTAAGTGTTCACAGACGCGACTGTCCGAATATGAATCCGCAGTCAATGTCCGAAGAAGACAAGGGCAGATTTATTGACGTATGGTGGGACGATGAACGCAGTACGTCATACATTGCTAACTTGCAGGTGGAAGCACCTGACCGCGACGGTGTTTTGCTTGAAATTACAAACATTCTTTCGGCACTTAAAATACCTTTTAAATCGGTAAATGCGTATGTAAACAAAAAAGGTATCGCAATTATACAAATCGGTGTCGAAATCAGAAACACCTCCGATCTTGCACTTCTAAAAAAGAAAATAGTTCAAATTCAAGGTGTTACATCTGTAACAAGATTACAGAATTAATAATTTATTGAGGAATAAAGTCTTATGGAAAAAATGAATATAAACATCACAACCGAATATATAAAACTTGACCAACTGCTTAAATTTTCCGCACTTGCCGAAAGCGGTGCTATGGCTAAGGATATGATTTTTGACGGTATCGTATCGGTAAACGGTGAAGTTTGCACAATGCGCGGCAAGAAAATCCGTCCGGGTGACAAAGTTACGGTCGAATTTGAGGACGCGACAGTCGAAGTCGAAGTAGGAGCGGAATAAATGTATATTTCCTCACTGTCCCTTGCGAATTTCAGAAATTATACTTCCGAAAAAATTGAGTTTTCCCCGTACACAAACGTGATTTACGGCGACAATGCACAGGGTAAAACAAATATTTTAGAGGCGGTATATATTTTCTCACAAGGCAGAAGTCACAGAGCAAAGTCCGATAAAGAGCTTATAAAATTCGGTGAAGATTTTTCGCGTCTGTCGCTTGATTTTCACGATTCGGAACGTGATTACACAGCCGCTATGCAGCTTATGAAAAACGGCAGAAAGAACATTAAAATCAACCACGTTCAGATAACAAAACTAAGCAAACTTATGAATTATCTCAACGTTGTAATGTTTTCACCTGAAGATTTGGAGCTTGTCAAAGGTTCGCCGTCCGCAAGACGAAAGTTTATCGATTCATCGGTAAGTCAGCTTTATCCGCGATACCTTACAAGCCTAATCGACTATCACAAGGCGTTGGGTCAAAAAAACAGCTTACTCAAAGTTCTTCGTGCAAAAGGTGCAAAGTCGGATATGATGCTTTCCGTATGGAATGAACAGCTTGCCGCAGAGGGCGAAAAAATTATCAAATACCGTACCGATTTTGTCAAGTTGATAAATAACTTTTCAGCCACTATACAAAATGAAATATCGGGTGAAAAATTGCAAATATCGTATATGCCGGGTATGAGGGCAAGCGGTGATGATAAAGATTCGATATACGAATATCTTGAAAAAAATCAAAGACGCGAAATTGATTTAGCCTCCGCACAAGTCGGAGTACAGCGAGATGATTTGCACATCACAATCAACGGCAGTGAGGCGAAAATTTACGGATCACAAGGTCAACAGCGTACATCTGCACTGTCAATGAAAATTGCACAAGCCGATTACATTCATCACATAAAAAGCGAATATCCGATACTTCTGCTTGATGATATAATGAGTGAGCTTGACATTAACCGCCGAATGTACCTTTCGCAGAAAATTCGCGATAAGCAAGTTCTTATAACTTCAACGGACACCGACCTTATCGAAAGCACCGACAATACGAAGTTATTTAAAATAAAAAACGGCTCTGTCGTAAGGGAGGAAAATTAATGTACCTTAGAGTTGAGGAAAACATTGTTGTAAACACAAAAGATATAATAGGAATATTTGATATGGATAATACGACTGTTTCAAGGCTCGGCAGAAACTTCCTTGCCGAATCTCAAAAAAACGGTCTGATTATAAATTCAACCGACGATTTGCCGAAATCCTTTGTTGTAGTTAAGGAAAAAGATGAAACGAAAGTTTTTATATCCTCCGTTTCTTCAAAAGTATTGGCAAAACGTGGTTTATAATACACGCAAAACGGATAAAATTAAGATAAAGGGAGAAAAAAATATGAGTGATTTGGAAAAGATTGAAACCACCTATGACGAAAGTCAAATACAGGTACTCGAAGGTCTTGACGCAGTAAGAAAACGTCCGGGTATGTATATCGGCTCTACCTCGTCGGCAGGTCTGCATCACCTTGTCTATGAAATCGTAGACAACTCTATTGATGAGGCACTTGCAGGCTATTGTACGGAAATTAAAGTTGATATAAACCATGACAATTCAGTGACCGTTACAGATAACGGTCGTGGTATTCCTGTCGGTATTCACCCACAGCAGGGTATTCCGACAGTCGAAGTTGTACTTACAATTCTTCACGCCGGCGGTAAATTCGGCGGCGGCGGATACAAGGTATCGGGCGGTTTGCACGGTGTCGGTTCTTCTGTTGTAAACGCACTTTCGGAACATCTTGAAGTAGAAGTAAGCGACGGCGAACACGTTCATTATCAAAGTTACGAACGCGGTAAGCCTACTTGCAAACTAAAGGTTATCGGTGATACCGACAAGACCGGTACAAAAATTACATTTAAGCCTGACCCCGAAATTTTTGAAGTGCTTGAATTTGATTACGATGTACTTTTAAAAAGACTTCGTGAACAGGCATTTCTTAATAAGGGTGTAAAAATCCTGTTTACCGATTATCGTGTTGAAAATCCTGAAACGGTCACTCTACACGCAGAAGGCGGTATAAAGGAATTTGTACAATACTTAAACAGAAACAAAGACCCACTTCATGATGATATTATTTACTTTGAAGCACAGCGTGAGGATATGATGGTTGAAGTTGCTATGCAGTACACAACATCATATACAGAGTCACTTCTAAGCTTTGCAAACAACATTCACACAGGCGAAGGCGGTACGCACGAAACAGGCTTTAAATCAGGTCTTACACGTGTCATAAATGACTACGCAAAAAAGAATAATTTACTAAAAGAAAAAGACCCTAACCTATCCGGTGAAGATACTCGTGAAGGACTTACCGCAGTAATCAGCGTTAAGGTTGTCGAGGCACAGTTTGAGGGTCAGACGAAAACAAAGCTTGGTAACAGTGAGGCAAGAGCGCTTGTTGAAAATGCTTTAAACGATAAGCTTTCTGCATTTCTTGAGGAAAATCCTAAAATTGCAAAAATTATTATCGAAAAGACTTTGACCGCGTCACGTGCTCGTGAGGCTGCTAAAAAAGCGCGTGAGGCGTCACGTAAAAATTCAAGCAGCAATTCTTCGCTTTTGGGTAAACTTGCAAGATGTACCGATGAGGGTGCAGATTACGCAGAATTGTTTATAGTCGAGGGTGATAGTGCCGGCGGTAGTGCAAAGCAAGGCAGAAACAGACGTTTCCAAGCAATCCTTCCTCTTTGGGGTAAAATGCTTAATGTCGAAAAATCAAGAATTGACAAGGTTTACTCAAACGAAAAGTTGTTGCCTATTATACAGGCACTCGGTACAGGTATCGGTGATGATTTCAATATCGATAATTTGAAATACGGTAAAATCGTTATTATGGCAGATGCCGATGTCGACGGTGCGCATATCAGAACATTGCTTTTGACATTCTTCTTCAGACATATGCGTCCGCTTATCGAAAACGGTAATGTGTATATCGCACAACCGCCACTTTTCAAGGTGTTCAAGGGTAAGAATAAAAACCTTGTTGAAAAGTTTGCGTTTACGGACGATGAACGTGACAGACTTATAGCCGAAATGGGACCCGGTGCAAAAGTTCAGCGTTATAAAGGTCTTGGTGAGATGGACCCTGCCGAACTTAAAGAAACCACAATGGACCCTGCTAAGAGAACTATGTTAAAGGTTGATATTGAGGACGCAATGGTTGCGGACGAAACATTTACAATACTTATGGGCGATAAGGTTGAACCGCGTCGTGAGTTTATTGAAAAACACGCGAAATATGTTTCAAACCTTGATATTTAATTATAGGACGACCAATAATCGCCCCTACAAGGCTCCCCTTGAGGGGAGCTGTCAACTTAGTTGACCGTGGTGTGGCAACATCTCAAAACTATGTCTATCGTATGCCACCTCTCCGCCTTTCAGGCACCTCTCCTCAATGAGAGGCTTAGTTCGGCTCCCCTTGAGGGGAGCTATCAACGCAGTTGACTGTGGGGTGGCAACATTGCAAAACTACGTCTATCATTTGCCACCTCTCTGCCTTTCAGGCACCTCTCCTTAAGGAGAGGCTTAGTTTGGCTCCCATTGAGGGGAGCTGTCAGCATAGCTGACTGTGGGGTGGCTTTCGTTACGTCGAGGTGCCGCTCCCTACGTTCGCCGACCGCGAGTGACTCATTATCACATACAAAAAGCAATACAAAAGAGATGAATTAAAATGTTTAAAGACAGTTGGGTAATTTACGCAATACTATCGGCATTTTTCGCTGCACTTACATCAATACTTGCAAAAATCGGAATAAGCGACATAAACTCAAACCTTGCCACCGCAATAAGAACAATCGTTGTACTTATAATGGCATGGGGAATTGTCTTTATGACAGGCGCACAAAGCGGAATACAGGATATAACCGCAAAAAGCTGGATATTCCTTATACTTTCGGGAATTGCCACAGGTCTTTCTTGGCTATTCTACTACAAAGCACTTCAACTCGGTGATGCGTCAAAAGTAGTTCCGATTGACAAATTCAGTGTTGTTATATCAATGATACTTGCCTTTGTAATTCTTAAAGAGGACTTGACATTCAAGACGGTTATGGGCGGTATTCTTATAACAGCCGGTACTTTTGTAATGATTCTTTGATTAAAAAACACTTGCCCTACATATAATAATATCATATCTTCTGAAAGGATTGATATTGTATGGCAAGTGTTTTAAAATACTTCTTTTTATTTTTCTTCGGCGGCATAGTATACGTCTTGATTGAAATGCTTTGGCGCGGATATTCGCACTGGAGTATGTTTATATTGGGCGGAATATGCTTTGTACTTTTAGGACTTATAAACAAAAAATACACTTGGGATATTCCTTTGTTAATACAAATGCTGATAGGCACATTTATCATAACATTAATGGAATTTATCTTCGGGTGTATTTTTAATTTATGGTTAAATCTGAATGTATGGGATTACTACGATTTGCCGTTCAATATTATGGGGCAGATATGTCTGCCGTATATGTTTTTATGGTTTTTACTAAGTCCTGTCTGTATAGTCGTTGACGACTATATACGTTACCTGTTTTTCAACGAAGAAAAACCGCATTACAAATTATTTTAAATCACGCTCATAAGGTAATACACAAACGGCAACGTCAAAAGTCCCAACAGATGTGTTATAAACACACCCTCCGCACAATAAAGCACATCGCCGTCATATTCCATACCGAGTATTACAAGTATGGTTGACGCAGGCATTGCGGCTTGCAGTACGATAACCGCCGTAACCATTTCCCCGAGATTAAACGGTTTTAAAACAAACATCAATATAATCGGTATAATAACCATCTTAACCGCCGTCAATACAAACAGCCACACACGTTTATATATGTGCTTAAAATCAACAAGTGCAAGCGTACCGCCTATAAAGAACATCGACAAATACGTTGTTGTACTGCCGATACCGGTCATTACTTCCCCGAATATACCGCTGAATTTCAGTCCGAATGCCATCATCACAAATGCGACAACAAACGCAATCGTTCCGGGATTTACAAGATTTTTTATACTTCCCATAAACGATTTTTCTTTTTCCTCTATCGACTTCATCTGATACACGCCGAGCGTCCAAAGACAAGTATCGTTTGCAAGTTCATAAATCGCCGCATATAAAAGTCCCTCTGCACCGTAAAGTGCCTGTATAAGCGGAAATGCCATAAACACAACATTACCGAAACACGTCATGCATCGGTGCATTATCGCTCGCGATTTATCCATTTTACTTATTTTTGACGTGACCGTTCCGACTGCAAACAGAAACGCAACCACGACTATCGACACAAGCAACACATAAATCGAATTTTTCAATTTTTGTGTATCAAATTCAAGGCTTGTAAGCGAAGTTATAATGAGTATCGGAAGCGTCACTCTCACGATAACTTTTGAAAGTCCGTTGTTTTGCTCTTTCGTTATGTAACCCGTCTTTATGCACACAAATCCGACAAGCATTGCAATTCCGAGTTTAATAATACTGTTTATTATTGTTTCAAATCCTTGCATACCCTTATCCTTCTGTTATACTTATTATCGAAAATTATTATATTTCTGCGTTTTTCACAATCCGACAAAACATCATATTCAAATGTTTCAAACTGCAAATACTTGACTGTTTCTTTTGTCGGAATATCTGCATATTCACTCAAATTTTCTGCAATAAATTCATCTGTCAATATATCAAATCTTGTCTTTAAAATTGACCTGTCGTATTTTGTAAGCGACCATTTCGGCGAATTTACGCCCTTGTTGTATGTAAAATAATCGAGTTTTAAAATATCGCAAAACAATTCATCATCACAAAAATGCGACAATATTTCATACAAAGAATTTCGCGATTGTCCGACTTTATTGTATCCGTTTCCGTCGTAAAACAGCCACAATTTTTTAAACATTTCAAACGGTGAATTATATTTTTCAAGTAAATATTCCATTGCACCCTTAAAAACACCGCTGTTGTAGTACCGTTCAAAAACCTCCTCTATCCCCTTTAACAAAAGCACATCTTCATAGGAAATAAAGTCGTTTTTAAGCACTTCATACGGCGGTTTTGAGTTATATCGGTAACCGTATTTTTCTTCTTCACTTCTTATTTTCGTTCCGCGTAAAAGTTTTAGGAAACCAAGCTGAAGTACATCGGGACGAAGATTAAACACATCGTCAAACGATTTACCGAACGAATTAAAATCTTCAAAAGGCAATCCGACTATAAGGTCAAGGTGCATATGTACACCGCCTGCTTTTTGCACGAGTTTTACGGCACGTTTTATCATCTCAAAATCAGTTTTTCGGTCTATTGCCTTTATCGTTTTGTCATTTGTTGACTGTACACCGATTTCAAGCTGAAAAAGTCCTTCCGGTGCGGTTTTGAACAATTCGACAAGTTCATCATTTATAAGATCCGCCGCAACTTCAAAATGAAAAGTCGTATTTTTCGCATTGTCGATTAAAAACTTCACCAACTCACAAGTACGTTTTCTGTCCGCATTAAACGTTCTGTCCACAAATTTAACAATTCTCACATCATGTCGCACGAAGAACATCAATTCTTCTTTCACGACGTCCATATCCCTAAAACGCACACTATGCGTTGTTGACGAAAGGCAATAACTGCACCTAAACGGACAACCGCGGCTTGATTCGTAGTATATCAGCTTGCCGCTGTTTTTTTCAATATCTTCGTCCGTATACGGAAACGGAATTGACGTAATGTCGTGAATAAGCTCTCTGTCTTTGTTTCGTATTATCTCGCCGTTTTCACGATAGGTAATTCCGTCCGCCATTTCACCGATTTCAAGCCATTCTTTAAAAGTCGCTTCCCCCTCGCCACGCATAATCGCGTCAATAAAATCGTACTTTTGCATATATTCCGTATCATCAAAACTGACCTCCGGACCGCCGAAAATAATCTTTGTTTCCGGCGAAACCTTTTTCAGCATATCGGCAACATCAAGACAGACCTCAACATTCCAAATATAGCATGAAAACAAAACCACGTCCGCTTTTTTCAAAAAAATCGAACGCAGTATGTCCTCTACTCTCTCATTAATCGTGTATTCCGCCATCTCAACATTATCCGAATTTGCGTATGCTTTAAGCGTTCGTACACTAAGCGAAGTATGAATATATTTTGCATTAACTGCAACAAGCAGTGCTTTCATATCAGCCACCGTACACTTCTCTTTTTAGTATACCTATGTATGGCAAATTTCTGAATCTTTCGTCATAGTCCATACCGTAGCCGACAACAAATTCGTCAGGAATTTCAAAGCCTTCGTATTTAACGTCAACCTGTGTTTCACGTCTTGCAGGTTTTGAAAGAAGTGTACAGATTTCAACGTTTGCACCTCTCTTTTTTAGAAGCTTTACAAGTGCGCTTAGCGTATTTCCGCTGTCAATAATATCTTCCGCAATAATTACATTTTTACCGTTTACGTCAATTTGTCCGTCTTTCAAAATCTTCAATTCACCGGAAACAGACGAACTTCCGTAGCTTGAAACCTGCATAAAGTCAAGCGAAACGTTTACGTTAAGATAACGCATAAGGTCAGCCGAAAAAACAACACTGCCCTTTAGGATAATCATAAGTACAATATCCTTACCGGCATAATCTTTATTTATTTGCTCAGCCAAATATTTTACTTTCTCTTGAATTTCGCTTTCATTAATCAATATTTCCTGTACTTCGTTTATCATTATTAATATTCCCCTTTTTAGTATGATATTTTTATTATAACATATATTTTTGAATTTTTTAATAGAAAATGCGAAAAAAAATCGAAATTTCGGAAATAATATTTTTACAAAGTAACTATTAGTTAAAAAAATCGAGAAAGGCGTGGTTTTCTATGAAGAAAATACTGTTTTTTATACCAATCCTTACACTTATGTTCAATACCGTCTTTGCCATGCCCACAAAAACGAATGATGAAATCATAGCAGATTACCCTTTTAGGAACAGAGTAAATGAGCTGTCCGTTTCGGAAAAGCAGGAAATCACGAAAATCCTTACCGCCTGCGCTGATGTTATGCGGTTTAATATAAGAAATTATGACTATGACAAACTTTTCAAATATGTACTTTACACTCACAAAAATTTTCAAATCCTTACTGACATTCCGGCTGATACGGGAAACAGCAGTAATTTGGGCTATAACAATGTTAAACTTGTGAACAGTGATTATATCGATTATATTATGACGCGAGTTTTCCGCATAACACCCGAAAAACCACCTGTAAATGAGCTTTTGGAACGCGGTTTCTGTTACAATGACGGTTACTATTATTATATCGGCGGTTTCGGTATTTATTTTGCGACGGAAATTGTTGATATAAAAGGTGTTTATGATATTGGCGGCGGTGTTACATTTGTTATTTTCAGTGACATTTATTACGAAGGTAACACAAGAACACCCGAATACAGTTTTGCAATTCTGCAAAATACCGAAAACGGATATTCATTAATGCGTCTTGGTATGGGTGAAGATTTGCCGACAAGTGATGAAGTTCGATTGTATTCGCCGTTTAAAACTTACAACGAAATGAATTGGAATATAAATAATGTGGACAATAATAATGATGATTTTGTAAAATCATATATCTCAATACCGATACTTTTGCTTGTCATATCTCTTGGATTGATAGGACTTACCGCGTGTATCGTTGCACTTGCAAAAAGAAAATAGAGTGGAATTTTAAAGTCACTTCAAAAATTCACTCTATTAAAATCTTGTTTATAATACCGTACCGCCGCCGAGAACAATATCACCGTCATAAAATACGACAGCCTGTCCCGGAGTAACCGCTCTTTGCGGTTCGGGGAACATCAATTTAACCGTACCGTCTTTTTGCGGGCAAAGCATTGCCGCCGCAGGCGGTGCTTGGTAACGTACTTTTGCGGTGATAAGCATATTTTCTTTAGGAAATTCACCCGACACAAAATTCACATCGTATGCGGTTAATTCATTTGAAAATTCCATTCCCTTTTCGCCGAGTGTAATCGTATTGTTTTCCGCATCTATCTTCATAACAAACATAGGTCTGCCGTATGCACCGATACCCTTTCTCTGACCGATTGTATAATAAATCAAACCTCTGTGCTTGCCGATAACATTGCCGTTTACGTCAAGTATATCGCCTTCTTTAGGCTTGTAACCGGAATAGTCGGTTATAAATTTCGCATAATCATCATCTTCAACAAAGCATATTTCCTGACTGTCAGGCTTATGTGCAACGCCAAGTCCGAGTTCTTCCGCCTTTTGACGTACCCAATCCTTATTATATCCGCCCAAAGGCATTAATGTATGTGCAAGCTGTTCTTGTGTGAAATTGTAAAGCACATAACTCTGGTCTTTCTTAACAGCCTCACTTGCACGAAGAATATACTTGCCGTCCTCACCTTTTTCGATTTTGGCATAGTGACCTGTCGCAACGTAATCAATACCCATAGCCAACGCTTTTTTTAACAATGCGTCAAACTTCAAATACTTATTGCACGCAATACAAGGATTAGGTGTTCTGCCGTGAATATATTCATCAACAAAATAATCAACGACCTTATCTTTGAACATATCCTTAAAATTCATCACATAAAAATCAATACCGAGCTTATCACACACACGTCTTGCATCCTCAACCGCGCTTTCCGCACAACAGCCCTCATGCTTCATATTACAGCTGTCCGAATACGTCCAAAGACGCATAGTCGCACCGATTACGTGGTATCCCTGCTCCTTTAAAAGAGCCGCCGCAACGGAACTGTCAACGCCGCCCGACATTCCTATCAATACACTTTTCTGTTCCAATTTATGTTTCCTCCTCAGATATTAAAACGGTAGCCTACACCCCATATGGTTTCTATATACCGCTCATTTTCAGTATTTATCTTATCACGCACACGCTGAATATGCACCGTAACGGTCGACACATCACCTATTGCGTCCATACCCCATATTCTATCAAATAAAACCTCTTTTGAAAAGGTATGGTTCGGATTTTCCGCAAGAAATAAAAGTAAATCGTATTCTTTTGCAGTAAGCGATATTTCTTTTCCATCCACTGTAACCTTATGCGCATCTTTGTCTATCATAAGTTTACCGACTGTTATTACGTCACCGCTTTTTGATGTAAGCGTATCGTATCGCGATATATGTGCCTTAACTCTTGCGACAAGTTCGTTCGGTGAAAACGGTTTCGTCATATAATCGTCCGCACCCAAGCCAAGTCCGCGTATTTTATCTATATCGGTATTTTTTGCCGACAAAAATATTACAGGCGTTTGTTTCTTTTTTCTGAGTTCCGTTATAACCTCAAAACCGTCCATACCCGGAAGCATTATATCTATTATTATAAGGTCAAAATTTTCCGCAAGTGCTTTTTCAAGTCCCGTTGTACCCCTTGCCGCAATTTCACACTCAAAATCATTTATTTCAAGATAATCTCTTTCAAGTTCCGCGATACTACTGTCATCTTCTATAATCAATATTTTTTTCATTTTATTCTCCTTAGATTTTCGGCAAAAATACAACCGCCGTTGTACCCTTACCCAATCCGTCACTTTTCAGCCATATCTTGCCGCCGTGTTTTTCTACAATCTGTTTTGCAATACCAAGTCCAAGTCCGCTTCCCTTAATACTCCTCGAACTGTCCACGCGGTAAAATCCATCAAACACGTTTTTTAGCTTATTTTCCTCTATGCCGATGCCGTTATCGCTTATATTCACATACACACCGCCGTCACTGCACATTGTACTGACGGAAAGCGTCGGATTATCCTCACTTCTGTACTTCACCGCATTGTCTATCAAATTAGAAAATACTCGGCTCATTTTCTCATAATCCATTCTCACGATAACTTCATCGGTCGGAATATCTGTTTCAAGTTTTATGCCGTTTTTCTCAAGGTCAAGTCTGTAATCATCTACAAAATCACGCATAAACAAATTAATATCGCCCTCTTTAAATTCAAATATCAGTCTTGATAATTCCAGTTTTGAAAATACAGACAAATTATTCACCAAATCGTCTATAACCTCCGCTTTTGTATGAATTGTATCAAGATAGCGTTTCATCTTTTCGGGTGTGTCGGCAATGCCGTCCTGTATACCCTCAACGTAACCCTTGATTGACGTAATCGGCGTCTTTAAATCGTGAGAAATATTTGCAAGGAGCATATTCCTCTCCTTTTTCATATACTTTTCACGTTCTCTTGCACGTTTCAACTCCTTACGCATCATATCAAAATTATTACAAAGCGTGTCTATTTCGTCATATTCACTTCCCATAACCTCAAAATCAAGGTTATCGGCACGAATATAATCGGCGGCTCTTGCAAGGTCATTTATTGAATGTTCAATACTTTTTGTCATCAATCTTGTGGCAACGGTAGTTGAAAGCACGACAAGCAACACACATATCGTAAGCCACAACACAACATAAAATATTGCACTCGGATTACTTTTGAAAAATTCACCGACCGCCTGTGAAAACACATACGGATCAAGCATTGATGGTCTTGATATATTTAATTCTTCAACAGGAAATTTTAATATAAATATCAGCACAAAACATACCGAAATAACACCTATCAGAAGGATAGGTGTTATCAGCATAATTATATTATATATCGCAAATTTACTTTTAATTTTCATAACATTTAATAATCCTTACTATCAAATATTATATACGATAATGTGTATAAAATCAAGATTGAGCCGAACAAAATTCCAATCTTCGATATAAGTGCCGTAAACGGAAGCACATTACCGATCCAAATTTTGTGCCATTGTGAATATGCCGTAAATACCATTTGTCCGACAGGTGTTATATAGTAGTTCAAGTATTTAAAGAACACATACACAACTATACATAAAAGCATTGCAAGCGTCGGGCTTTTTGAAATCATATTTATGAGCAGCGCCATTGAAACTATCGCTATAAGCGGTATCATATTGATAAGATATGCCGCAAATGTTATCGGTACACTTCTTAAACTGTTGCCGGATACGATTTGAACGATTAACGAGATAACAAACATTGCAAGTGTCACCATACAACCAAGCACAAACACTGCCAATGACTTTGATGTCATAACTTTAAATCTTGTCAGAGGTCTTAAAAGCGACGCTTTCATGCTGTCCTCCTGTACTTCGCTTGCAAACAAGTCTGTCACTGCCATAAATATTATAAGCGGAACAAGTATATCAAAAACAAATCCGACCATTTCCATTATCAGATTGCTTTTTATAACAACTTCACCGCCCGTAATCTTGCTTACAAGTACATTACCGCCAATTCGGAGAATACATATAATCGCACCTAAAACAGTTAAAACAAGATACTTTTTTTTCATAAGAAGTTTTTTAAGCTCACTTCCGGTATTCAAAATCAGTGCTTTCATATAATAATCTCACCCCTTCTGTCCTTAACAACACTTAGAAAATAGTCCTCCATTGACGGATGAAGTCTTAAAGCGTCCTCCGTAGTTGATGTTGCTATCAATTCGCTTTCATATATAACCGCAACCTTGTTGCAAGTCTTTTCAATCTCGCCTGCCATATGACTTGAAATAAGAAAAGTCACGTTTTTCTCTGCATTGAGTTTTTTTATAATTTCTCTGATTTCCACAACGCCCTCAATATCAAGTCCGTTTACAGGCTCATCAAGAATTATCAAATCGGGGTTAGATACGAATGCAACCGCCAGACCGAGTCTTTGTTTCATACCGAGTGAAAACTTACCCGCTTTATCGTTCTTGTACGGCAGAAGATGCACAACGTCAAGTATATGTTCAATTCGTTTTCTGTCTATGTTTGGATACATATTTGCGTGCATTTTCACGTTTTGATATGCCGATAAATCTTTATATATCGCCGGTGATTCAATCAACGCGCCTGTTCTTTGCATAATACTTTCAAAATTATCGTGCAAGTCCATACCGAACACCTTAACACTGCCCTCCGCATTAACAAGGTTAAGTATTGCTTTCATCGCTGTCGTTTTACCCGAACCGTTCGGTCCGAGTAATCCGAGAATGTCGCCCTGTTCAACGGTCAAATTCAAATTTTTGATACCTCTGCCATTGCCGTAAAGCTTTGTCAGGTTTTTAATCTCAATTACATTCATAATCTCACCCCTATCCGTTTTTATAAATTATTCGTAATATCCGTAATATGTGTGAACTTCTGAGTTATCAGAATACTCAACATTCGGAAGTGTGGAAATATCAACTCTCTCAGGCTTTGTAGTTCCGTAGTCTGACATATCCAGTGTTATATTAACTGTTGCCTCATGCTTTTCGCCGTTTGAATCATTGCCGACCATACTTGCTTCCGCATTCAAATTAGTAAATCTGCCTTCATTGTCAACCGTAAATTTCACTGATACGTTTTTAACAATCGGATCTGTTCCAAGCAAGATGTACGGATCACTGTCATCATCAGAATTAGCGATATTTTCTGAGAACATTGCGGATAAGCCTGCATTCGCGACTTCAGGGATTTGAATTGCGTCAAGATTCATTTCATATGTTGAAGAATTATCATCACCTGACACATAGATTATGTTGTTTTTCAAATCACCAATCATTGTATCAGCTATAAGCTCAACGAAATTAACCATTTTCTGATTTCTCTTATCCTCATTTGCATCTTCGGTATAGAATTTATCAAATCCTCCAAATAAATTTAGGTATTCAGATGCGTTTTCCTCAACAAGTGTTCTTTTTTCGCCATCATAATGCGTTGACGAAATTATATTAGTATCATCTTGAACCCATTCTCTGTACTCGCTGTTATAATCATATGATGAAACCTTATTTTCCTTGTTGATTTTCACATCACCATTTCTGTCATACAATTCTTTCAACGTGTCGCTTGAAATTTCCTTACCGTCAAGGCTTATCTTTGTTGTCATATTTGCGGTGTAGTTTTCATTTTTCATCAAACCTTTAACAGCCGTCTTAGCCACGTCATATCCGTTTGATGTGTTGTAGCTTGCGAATGTCGCTCCGGCTAACACCGTCACACCCAAAGCCATACCGATTGCCATTGTTATTTTCTTCTTGTTAGATTTCATTTTAATCATTCCTTTCTATCCCAAACACTGTCTATTATTTCTATAAGGTACCTTATGATTATATTCTATCTGTTCTTTATAAACATTATATAATACAATTCTAAATAATTTATAAACAAATATAAATAAATTATAAAATCCAACAAAAAAACCACTTGTCCAACATAACATTGAACAAGTGGTTTAATATTAACTAATTAAGTCAGTCAAAATCAATTATTTCTGAACTGAATCGTCTTCTTCATAAGCCTTGTTTAGTTCGTCGATAACCTTTTGACCACCTTGTTGTAGCCATCTGTCTCTTTGAGCTTTCCATTCGTCTTCGCTGATTTGACCAACGATGAACTTAGTATTAGCCTCACTCATGATAGCGTCAAGCTGTGGACCTCTTGTTGAATATGTATCTGATACATATGGTTCAGCAGGGTTAGCAACTGTATGAAGTTTGTTTTCATCATAAACTTCCTGAATCTTTTCAGCAACGTCTGTTGCATACTTAATTTGAAGTTTTGTAGCAACTATACCTGTTGAGAATTGGTTAAGGTCGTTATATTCTTTAGTTAGGTTAGCATCGTCCTTCTTAACTACATAACCGTCAGCGTCAAGGTCATAGTTTCTGCCTTCGATACCGTAGTTCATTAGGTTTAGAGCTTCCTGTTCATTAGCCTTATCCATTACGCCAAGAATGAAGTCAAGGTCTTCTTCTGTAGCAACAGATGTCTTAGGGAATACATAGTATCCGTCATAACCTGTTGTAGGAAGTGTTCTTGGTTCTGAGGTTGCGTCCTTTGTAACGTAACCGAATACGTCAACAACTGCGTTAGGATCGATAGCTTGGATATTTTGTGCAAGTCTTCTTGCTCTGTCGGCAACGTCGATGATTACACCGGCTTTACCTGATAGGAACTGCTCATTCCACTTATCTGATGAATATGTAGCCATATCTTGGTTGATAAGACCTTCGTTATAGCACTTGTTCATGAACTTAAGTGCCTCAAGATATTCGTCAAACATAAATGCAGGAGCAAGCTTGCCGTCCTTTAGACCATACTGGTTAGGAGCGCCCATCCAAATAGCAATATTGTTAAGAGGACCGTCAAGGTAATCTGTAACGATCATACCGTATGTATCATTAGCACCGTTACCATCAGGATCCTGTTCCTTAAATGCCTTTAGTACATTATAGAAATCATCTATAGTCTTTGGCTGTTCAAGACCAAGCTTATCAAGCCAGTCTTTTCTGATTGAAACGCCGGCTCTACCAAGCTCTCTTGAACGATATACGCCGTAAACTTTACCGTCGATTGATGTGTTGTGGTTTACAGTTGGATCTGTTTGAGCAAGATTTGGGAACTTTTCAGCATCTGTTAGCTTATCTGTAATATCCCAGAATGTACCTGCTCTTGAGTTTTGGATAACGCTTGAACTTCTTGAACCAACAAGCATAACCTGTGGATATTCACCTGAACCCATAGCAGCTGTAACCTTTTCGTCATAGCTTGTTGACGGTACCCAAGTGATATTTAGCTTTGTACCAAGAAATTCTTCAAGTTTTTGAAGAACAGGGCTGTCCGGTGATGCTGATTCTGTATTGTAAGCCTTTGTCATAACATTAATTGATGGATTTTCCTTGTCGATAGAAACTGCTTTTTGACCGCAGCCGGCAAGTGAACCTGTAAGCATTACTGCTGCAAGTGAAACAGTAGCAATCTTCTTCCAAGTTTGTGTCATTGTATTTTCCTCCTTAAAAATATATGTTTTTCTCTAATTAAGCGGCTATGCCGCAATAATTCATTTTAAACTACCCAAAAAAATTATTTTCTTAAATTAATTCTCTTAATTAACCCTTAACGGCACCGACCATAACACCTGCTGCGAAATGCTTTTGTAGGAACGGATATACGATAAGAATAGGAACTGTACCGATAACGATAACAGCCATCTTCAATGTATCTTCCGGAATAAGCGCATTCGGGTCAGTTTGTGTTTCAGCTGTCTGCATTACGATATTTCTAAGCACAAGCTGGAATGGGAACTTTGTTGAATCTTCAAGATATAGAAGAGCGCCAAAGTAGTTGTTCCAGTGACCAACCGCATAGAACAAACCGAATGTAGCCAAACACGGAAGTGACAACGGAAGTGCTATCTTTATGAAGATACCAATGTCACTGCATCCATCGATAGATGCGGCCTCTTCAAGTTCTCTAGGAAGTTCCATAAAGAAGTTTCTTACGATAATCATATTATACGCACTGATTGCACCCGGCAAAATAAGTGCTGCATATGTATCGTACATACCAAGTCCTTTAACAACCAAGAACAACGGAATCATACCGCCGCCAAATACCATTGTGAAAAGAACCATATTAAGCAGTGGTTTTTTACCTATAAGATTTGATCTTGAAAGACCGTATGCCATTGTTGTTGTAAAGAATAGGTTAATAAATGTACCTATTGCTGTTACACATACTGAAATTAACAATGAATGGAATACTCTTGTACCCATATCGTTCATATCAAAAATTCTTGCATAAGCGTCAAGAGTAGGACTATCAGGAATAAAGAAAATCGGTCTTGTTTGAATTTCCGCTTCAGTCGCAAAAGACGCTGCAATAACGTATATGAAAGGTATAACCATGATAACTGCTATAAGAGTAAGTAATATGTATATTACTACATTAGCAATTATATCACCGACACTTCTTCTTTTTATACTAATCATGTCTTATTTTCCTCCTTCTATTAGAATAGACCATCCTGACCGGCCTTCTTAGCAAGACGGTTAGCTGTCTGAATACATATGATACTGATTACAGATTTAAACAAACTTACGGCAGTTGAATAACCGTAGTTACCCTGTACTCTACCTATTTGATAAACGTATGTATCGAATGTTTCTGATGTGATTCTGTTTAGGTCATTCTGCATAAGGATGATTTGCTCAAAACCTGTATCAAGAACGCTACCCATACGCAAGATAAACATTGTAACAACTGTGCCCATGATTGCCGGCAATGTTATGTATATAAGCTGTTGGAAACGGCTAGCACCGTCAACGATAGCTGCCTCGTATTGTTCTACGTCAACACCTGCCAAAGCTGCAAGGAAGATGATTGTGCCCCAACCTGTTTCCTTCCAAATGTTTTGGATAAGAAGTACCCAATAAATTGCGATAGGACTTCCAAGTGCATTTAGGTTTTTACCTGTCATTGACTTTACGATTTCATAAAGCGCACCACCGCTCATACCCTCCATTGACGGAGTCTTAACAAGCATGAATGTGATAGATGCGATGACAACCATTGATACAAAGTGAGGTACATAAACAAGTGTTTGAAGAACTTTCTTATACCATTGTACTTTGATTTCATTAAGTAACAGTGCCAAAACAATCGGCAACGGGAAGAAGAATATAATGTTCATTCCCGAAATGATTAGAGTGTTTCTCAATAGTTGCAAGAAACTTGAGTCTGTAAAGAAGTTCTTGAAGTTATCAAAACCAATCCAACCGTTAAAGAAGTTTGAACCGAAGAACGGAATTCCTGCGTAGTAATCTTTGAAAGAAATAAGAATACCCCACATCGGAACAATCTTAAAGATTATAAAATACAAAAAACCGGGCAATAATAATAAGTACATCCACTTATCTCTCTTTATTTGTGCCCATCTTTTTTGTTTCGCCTCTGCTTTCTCCTCAGGTGAAAGCACGACTTTCTGAGCTTTAGCCATAGTAGACCCTCCCTAAAAAAGTTTACTGTTGTTGTTTCAAGTCAATTGAAATCAGCAGAAACCGGGCAAGTATCCGCAAATTGCACAAAGACTAAAAACTGATAAATATATTATAGCTTATTTTATTAACTTTTGCAATAGATTTTGTGAATAAACTGCAAAAATTATTAATTTTTTTTGTGGTTTTGTATAAATTCACCACTCAAATTATGTTTTCGCATAAATATATTTAAAACGGTATTACTTATAATAACACTTCAACCGTTTAAAAGTCCATAAAAAAATCAGTGGTTTTTTGTTCAATTTAACGATAAAAAAATGACGGATTTTAGTCCGTCATTTTTATTTGTTAATTATGACTAAAAGTTTTATTCGGCTAAGAATTTGTTAAGTCTGATAACTTCGATACCAGCAAGCATAACAATACCTGTACCGTGTGTATCGTTTAAGTTCCAGCCAAGTTCATACTTATAGTAGTCGGCAATAAACGAGAACTCACTTCCGCGGCATACGCCGTATACGTTACCGTTTGAGTCAACACTTGTCTTAGAAATACCTTTCCAAGCCTTGTATATAGCCTTAACGTACTTTTCAGGATTCTTTAGCCAGCCGAAACGAATACCTCTTGAGAACGCATATATAAACATTGATGTACAAGATGTTTCAGGATATGATTCGTGGTCGTTAAGTACCTGGTGCCACATTCCCTCATCATCCTGCAATGCAAGATAACCCTCGCATAAAGTGTTAAGGAATTCAATAAGGTCGTTTCTCTTTGGATGGTCCTCAGGAAGAACTTCAAGCAATTCTGTCATTGAGAATACTACCCAACCGTTACCGCGTCCCCAAGGAACGTTTGTCTTTGAATCATATTTAAAGTCATAAACGTGTGACATAATCTTTTCTTCCGGCATAAACAAACGCTTCTTAAAGCCGAAGAACTGATTTGCCGCATCGTCAAGATACTTTTGGTCGCCTGTAAACTGTGAATATCTTACAAGGAACGGAACTGACATATATAAATCATCCGCCCACATAGTCATATTATGGAAGTGGTGCATCATTTCCTTACGGAAGAATGTACCATCCTCAAGTCTTGACTGGTGGTTGTAAATATAATCACCGACATAATCGGCAACTTTCTTTACGTCACGAAGTCCAAGATACTTGTTTACTTCAAGCATCATTGACGCAAACGAACCGCAGTCGTCAAGGCTGTCGATACTTGTAAGCAAGTTGTGTATACTCGTAGCACCGCCGTACTGCTCTTTATCCCAAAGTGCATATTCAAGCGTATCAATACATAATTGAACGTGGTCTTTTATGTAATTCTTTATATCTTCCGAGCCGATTGCAATGGCTGTATGAAGAAGTCCGTACATTGTAACACCCAATGGGTAGTTCCAACGACCGAACAGTGTATTTTCGTTATACGGTCTTACGAATGTATCAGGTGCGTCCAATCTCCAATATGTAGCAGGCTCACCGACAATGTGAAGCATATCAGACGCAGTGTCAAACGGAAATTCAAAATCGTTTACGAATGTACCGATATACATCCATACGTCATCTGTACCCTTAACTCTTGCCGCACTTTCAAATTCAACAGTGTCACATTCAAGTGTGTAACCCCAGTCACTGCCGTTGCAAATGCACTTTACATATACGTCATATGTGCCAAGAGGAAGTGTAGCGTCAAAAGTTTCTTTGCCGCCTTTTGTCTTGAACACTTCTTTCTTATTTATATACACAACCGTTTCACCCTTTGTATCAAGAGTAAACTTGTGTGTTGTGTTGTTAATATCGTCAGCAAATACCTTTGTGTAACCTACGGCATATTGACCGTTAGGTGTGCCGAACATACGAGTCAGCTGACCTTTTTTCATTTCGTCGTCAGACCAGTTTATTACAGGATAAAACTTTTTGTCAAAGTTCTTTTCGCTCATACCGATTTCAAATTCAGGCACATAATCGTCCGGAACAAGTTCTGTAAATACAAAGCCCTCTTGACCGTCACGTTCCTTTGTCGGCATAAGTGTGTACATATCCCACTTACCGATCCATGTGCCAAACTGACCGCCGAAGCCCGCCTTTGTCTTTTTGAACTGAATTCTGATGTCATTCCAGCCTTCTTCAACGTCCATAAATACACGCGTTGAAGTTTCGGAATATCTCTCTTTGAAAATATCAGACTTATATGCAACTTCGCCGTTTACATATACAACCATAGGTCCGAAACAGTTTATATCCCAACCGAATGAAGATTTACCGGCTGAATAGAACTTTGTGAATGCCCATACACATTCCTTGTCCTTGCTGTCAGGGAAAATCTTGTTAAAATCAACAAGGTATCTGTAATCAGTTGTACGAACGATACCGTTGTTTGTGTATGCACGATAATAAAGTCCGTGCTTTAGATTTTGTCCCATATATCTGTATGCAAGCGATGAAATTATCGCCTGCGGGTCAGTGCCCTCGTAAGCGTTAATGCTTTGACTGTCATCAAAATAATAACCCATTTTACTACTCTCCTTAAAAACTTTTCTTATTAGTTTATTATATCATTATCCTTTGTTGCTTGTCAATTAAAAATCCGTTGTTTTGGTTTTATTATTCGGTGTATATTAAAACGGTGTTCTTTTCTTCGTCATAGTCAACATTAATCCCAAGCACCTTGTTTTCAGCAAGTCCTCTAAGCAAGAAACAGTTATAACCGTTCACAAAAATCATTCCTCCGAAACGCACATTTTCACCGTTACGACAAAGTGAATATGTTCCGGCGGCTTTTTGTCCGGCGGTTTTAACCTCCGCAATTTCATCTGTATCATTTTCGTTAGCCGTATACGGCTTACCAGTTACAATGTTGATTTTACCAACAGTTTCATCATATTCCACATCAAATTGACTGCTTGTACCGTTTAACAACTTTGCAAGGTCACGAATTTTTATATAGTTAAATCCGCCTCTGTTATACGCAATCAATTTTTGAGTTTCTCCGCCGTTTACAGATACTTTTTGTTCGGTAGGAAAAACCTTTCCCAAATATGTACCGTTTTCAAAATAATCAAGTGCCGTATCATAATCAATGCCATATTCTGTTTTGAAAATATCATTTGTAATGCTCTTTAAATATTCGGCGGCATTGTCATCAAACGCACTGACAAGTCCGAGTTTTTCGGTTACTTCCTCGTATGTATCACCCTCACAAGCACAAGCCTCAAAATATTTGTCTATACCCGCTTGCTTGTCCTTTAAGAAAATATCATATACCTGTATCGCATTAAACATAGTCAGCGAATATCCTAAGTAAGTACCCGGATTTGTAAAACAAAATTGGCACGTTTTATACCATTCCTCACCGAACTGATTTGTAAGCGCCTTGTCCAAATCTTCGTCGCTCATTTTAAGTACATTATCATTATATAACGAATTTTCAAAATATGCCATTGTTGCACTCGTGATTGTTTGGAAACGCGATACAAGAGTATCAAACTTCATTGCACCTGCATTATCTCCGTATATTTCATCATAATAATCCGTTGCAATAAGTTCAAACATCTGCGAATCAAATTCAACTATCGGCGACGTATGAACTGCTCCGAAATAATAATCTTCACTGTCTACTTCTTTTCCGAAAAAATTTTGATAATGTCCGAATTCGTGTATAAGCGTTCTCATAACATCATTGTCGCCAAATGCCACAATTTCGGAATCTTCACTTCCGATTAATTGGAATGTAGCTCCTGCCATATCTTTTCCGTTATCATCATAAAAGCACAAATTGTTTTTAACCATATAGTCATATGCTTTTTTCAAACGCTCATTAATCTCACCTACAAACACAAGTTTTTCAATCGGATTTTCAATATTATTTTCGCCTTTAAGCTCCGTCAATCCAAGATGTTCCCCGTAATTGTTGAATTTATTCACATAATACCCATAATCAGAAACACTATTGCAATAGTTGATTATTTTATGTAATCTTTCAGCAGTTTCTTCATCTAATTCTTCATTGATATTATTGTGTGCAATCACTTCTTTAAGCAGACTTGCAAACTCTTTGCCGTCCGCATTTTTATTTAACAGCTCATAATATCTGTCATTAAACTCTTTCGCCGACGTATCTGCTACGCCGCTCATATTTTGGACTTTTTCGGTTTTGTCATCGCCCCAATACTTTTTAAATTCATCAGCATATTTACTTTCAAGAATTGACTTTACCAGCTCATCAATCTTTTCTCTGTATTCGGTACACTCGTTGTAATTTTTATTAAGCTCGTCCCTCGTAGATGTCACATTCATACCATTATTAAGCTTTTCGGTTTCTGCCCAATTTAATGTCATAATGTCCGATATTTCTACCGACAAATCCATCAATGATTTATAATCTTCAAATACCTTATCATAATTGTTCGATTTCTTCAAATCGCTTTCAAACGCTTCGATAGCCTTGTCCGCCTTTACCGTATCTACCGCCATTGTCCTCTGTTCAAGCGGTATGTCCGACGGTGCGGCAAGCACCGCAGCACCTGCACTCACTGTCATTGACAGAGCCAATAAAATTGATATAATTCTCTTTTTCATAAAATTTCCTCCTAATAATTCTGTTTATTTTTGTCCCGACCGTCTATCAGTTCTTTTGTTTCTTCAAAAAATATACCCTCACTTGCCCAGCTAAACTTTGTAAACACCGAAAACGGTTTTATTTTTCTTCGACTTTTTACGGCTATCATATACACCATAAAGCAAAACCACCAGCAGAAAAATTCCACACCGAACACCAAGCGGTCTTTAGGCAAAAATGGTACATAAAGCGGTGCAAACGGTATTTTCACATCGGTACAATACAAGTAATACCCATATTTAGATATACACGACGTTGATAACAGTAACACCATCGAAATTAACCAACCACTCAAAAAACCTATCATTATATGTAACCAGTCACGTAGCGATATTTTCAGCCGCCCTCGTCTTAAATATAAGAAATTCACCAAACCAAACAATGCAATCAGCATAATAACAGCGGCAGTTTCATAACCTCTTAAATTTATCGTTCTGTTTTGAATTTTATATATAAGCGGATATGCCGTATAAACGATTAACGTCACAATACCCGACCATATTGCAAGACCGAATTTGTTGTCAAACGGCATACGATACTGACGGTTTAATTCTTCGCCTATTTCCGTTGCATTACCCAATTTTGAAAGCGACATATTCACCGCCGCTTCGTGACCTCTGCTGAATTTTTCAAATTCAAACACCGCTTCATCTATATGATTTTTAAATTCCTCACGTATTTCGCTGTGCATTGTTCTATACTTCACACTTGCACATATTTTGTCAAGAAAGTCATTGATTCTGTCACTCATAACATTCTTCTCCTATAATACTGTTCATAGCTTTCTTAAACACATTCCATTCTTTTTGCTTGCTTTCAAGCATTTCTTTGCCTGTATCAGTAAGTTTATAATACTTTCGCCTGCGTCCCTCATCTGTATCGTACCAATACGACTCAACCGCACCTTCCTTTTCAAGTGCGTGCAACATAGGATATAAAGTCCCCTCTTTCATTTCAAATGTGCTGTCCGAACGCCTTTCCAGTTCCTGCGTGATTTGATAGCCGTACATATCTTCACTTTTTAAAAGAGTCAATATCAATATTGATGTACTGCCTTTCATAAGTTCTTTATTGATTTTCATTTTGCAACTCTCCTCTTTGTATACATAGAATTACTATGTATATCTTATCACTATATATGTAGTTTGTCAACATATAAAAAAAGACTGCATAGCAGTCTTTTACTCAATCATTAATCTTTTATACCCTGAATTTTCATCACCGCACGTTTAAATGCCAATAGCAGATACGTCACGGCAAACGCCATTACCGTGACAATCAAAATCCACCAAGCCACACCGGGCATACCTCCATTCAGATTAAACCAGCCAAGTTCACGATAGTTAAGAAAATAATACGGAAAATTTGTTCCGTTTGAATATGTAATCCCCTTTACGGAAATCAGCAACGTCATTGCCAAATACAAAAGCGGTAATATAAAGCCCAAAAAAGTCATTTTCCACTTATATTCAAACCCTCTGTCAATCATTAGAAAATCTATCATCGCCAAAATCGGTGCAATTATATGCAGACTCAGATTTTTCATTGAAAACAAATACACATTATCCTTGAGCGGTGCAAGCAGTAGTGCCGCAACTGTAAGAGTAATCGTCATTGCCGCAGTAATCATAAATTTGAGCATAAACAGCGGTTTGGGAATGATTTGTTTCCCTTTTATATTTTCCGCAATTCTCAACACAACAAACACACTGAAAATAATAACCGTTTCCAAATTACTTATAATCGTAAAATACAAATACGTATTACTGCGAATAAATCCGCCGTCATCTCTTGCTTGCAGACACACTCCCCAAAATGCGAAAATAATTGTCGCGATTTTCAGCAGTAATTCAAATATAAAGCATATTTTCCTTTTCATCATATCCCCTCCGCTATACATTCTGTTAATGTATAGTACAAAAAACATTGTCATCAGTGCATTAACCCAATATTGCTTTTGCTTTAAGTATTGCAACAGCGGTTTTTGCGTCGTAAATTTTATTATCCATTACCATTTGATAAAGTTCATCAAGGCTGTATTTTGACACATTCAAAAATTCGCCGTCATCAAGATTTTGTCCGACAAAGGTAAGTTTTCTTGCGAGAAAAATATTAAGTTTTTCTTCACAATATCCCGGTGTTGCGTAATATTCGCCGAGATGTGTAAATTCCTCCGCCTTGTATCCCGTTTCCTCAATAAGCTCCCTTGCACCACATTCCAAAGGATCTTCGCCGTACTCCATTTTACCGGCAGGAATTTCAATCATTTCCGACTTAGCGGCAATTCTGTACTGCGTAACCATAAACACTTTACCGTCCCCGTCAACCGCAATAATTCCGACACCGCCCGGGTGACCGATAAGTTCACGCGTTGCCAAACGTCCGTCAGGAAGTTCGACTTTTTCCTTACGCACCTTTATGATTTTACCGTCATAAATTTCTTCGCTCGACACTGTTTTTTCTTCAAAATTCATTATATTTCACCCTTTCGACAAAATCTTTCAATAGCAGGTTTAACATTCAGCATTTCTTTCAGATTTTCAAAATTCTGTTTTGACTTTTCGTTTTTCTTGCCTGTATACACCGCACGAATCATAATATTTTTAGGGGTTTCAAGCGGTGATATATACTCAATCATACTAACCTTATATCCGACACTTTCAAGATATGCCGCACGAAGTCCGTCCGTCAATGTATCGGCAAGTCTGGCTTTTAATATGCCATGCTTTGTTATCGCCTCAAACGGTTCATACGAATATTGCTTCAAAATATCCTTATGACAACACGGAACAGACACAATCGCTCTTGACTTTGCTCTTATACCAAGTGCAAGTGCCATATCCGTTGCGGTATCGCAAGCGTGGAGCGACACGACTATATCAGGTCTTACGGACGGTGTGTACTCCGTAAGGTCAGCCTTGATAAACTCCATATTGTTGTATCCGAGATTTTTAGCCATTCTCTTTGACGCTTCAATTACCGTTTCGGAATAATCAACGCCGATAAAATGGCACTTCTTTTTAAGTATTTCTTTCAAATAAAAATTCATAACGAACGACAAATAGCTTTTACCGCAAGCCGCGTCAAAAATAACATATTCGTCCCTGTCACCGATTTCTTTAAGCACACCCTGCATTAATTCAACAAAATAATCTATCTGATTATACTTACGGATTTTATCATTTTTAATCTTGCCGTTCTTGGCAAGTATGCCTATTTCTTCAAGCAAATCTTTCGCAAGTGCGGGATTTACGACATACTCTCTGCCCGTCTGCACAACGCTCGTCTTATTTATCTCTTTCGTAACGTCCTCGTGACGCATATTGACTTTTTTATCGTTTGCGTCAATTACAATCTTCGCACCGCGTTCACTGTAAATTATCTGCGCCTCGTCATATTTAAGCAATTCTTCCGCGATTATATCCCACAAACCGTCTTTTTCCACATTGCGTTTAACCGCTTGATAATCAAGAGTTATATCATCCGTATACAATATTTTTGCAGGAAAATTCTTAGTTCCCGACTTTAAATTAATAGTAATATCATTAAAAAAATCTTTGTTTTCTTCCATTCTCGAAACAAGTCCGCCGAAAAACAAATTTACTTTTGAAACAGTTTTCTTATTCATCATTTCTCCCTATTTTCTTTAATAAATTTATAACATTATTCTATCATTTAAGCTCTATGCTGTCAATTAAAAAAGGATAATCTCCGAGATTATCCTTTTAATCGTTTTTTTATTACTTTTTCATATCGGCATAAGCCTGTTCTTTTTCGTCAAGAACAGCTTGATAACCTGCGTCAAGGTATTCCTTGCAAGCAGCCTCATACTTCGCGTCAAATTCTTCAGGCTTACAGTTAATCAAATCAACCTGAATAACTTCCCACTTACTCTTTAAAGTTTCAGCATACTGCGAAAGGCTGTCGATTGATCTGTCAAACAAGAAATCTGTATACTTATATTCCTTAGTCTTTTGATAACCGTCATATGACTGTTGAATTAAGTCCTCAAATCCTGCCGGTGCGTATGTTCTCTTTTGTACGGCAAGGTTTTTCTCATCACTGCCGTAGTCTTTACCCTCTGTTACAAGGCACCACATATCTTTATTTGAATTGTAGTTCAATCTTTCTTCGCCTGTGTAATCGTCAATAAGTACAGGAATTTCATCCTCAACCTTATATGTAACATTTTCGATACCGTTTTGCATTACGAACAGGTTTTCATCTTGTGCAAGCCACTCAAAATACATTAGCACAGCCTCAGGGTGTTCACAGTCAACACTGATACCGCTCACCATACCGAACGGCCAATCTGCTCTGCCGGCAGGCTTTGTGCCCTCCGGATAACCTGCACCTGCATCAAGCACTGCAACCTTTGCGTCAGGGCAATTTTGAAGGAGTGTTTGAAGTACAGGAGGATTTTGTGACAAATAGAAACCGAACACGCCTGCTTTACCCGATACAAAATCGGCTTGCTTTTGGTTACCGTCCTTGTCAAGATACCATTCAGGACTGATAAGCCCATCGTTATAAAGCTGGTTCATATACTTTAACTTCTGCTTTGTTGCGTCATATGTAAGCGACGCAACCGTAATATCCGAATACATCGCGTTATCTTCTTCCGAAAGCGGATATTCTCTGTATTCATAGTTCGGGAAATATGCGTTGTAAAGGCTCTCCGTTGCAGGGATTGTATTTTCGCCGCCAAGCTTTAATTCCTTAAACTTCTTTAGTGCATTTACATATTCCTCTTGATTTGTCGGCATTGAAAGTCCTGCTTTTTCAAGCCAGTCCGTACGGATAAGAGTTACCCAGTTATAAGCCAACGGACGAGTTGCCGCAAGGAAATATCTTTGGTCGTCAACCTTTGTATATTCCTCCAAATCCTTTGTCTTTTCATAGAATGTCGGTGCGTATGTCTTTAACACGTCCTCATCAATCGGCTGGAACGCTCCTCTTGAATAATATGAAATCATTGTCGGATAGTCATAGCTGAAAAGAATATCAGGTTCTTCACCTGCCGCAAGCAATTCATTAAATACCGTTACATCTTCCTTACGCGTAACAGGTACAAATGTCATTTTGATATTGTACTTGTCACCGAAATTCTTTTGAACGTAATTCGTCCAATAGTTGTTGTCTACGTCTGCCTGTCCCTGCATACCTCTGTCATATACAGGTATTTTAAGCTCAATTTGCTCATCATAGGCTTTCGGGCCTGTAAGCTCCGCTTTATCCATCTGCATTTTACCCTTACCGCCGCATGATGCAAGCAAAGATACAGCAGTCACTGTGCTTAGTGCCGCACACAATACTTTCTTTAAATTCATTTTTCTTTTCCCCTCTCTTTTTAAATATGTTTTTTCATTATTCTTTTACTGCACCTATCATAACACCTTTAACAAAATACTTTTGTATAAAAGGATAAACAATTACGATAGGAATAGTTGCAAACATAATACAAGCCGATTTCAAAACTTCCTCAGCCTGCATACTCTCCCCTGCGACTTCCTGCGAAACCGACGAATTTGAACCTGCCGCATTAACAAGTTCATACAGTTTTAACTGCAACGGTTTAAGCGGTGACTTTGTTATAAAGTAAAGTGCGTCTTGGAACGTATTCCAACGACCTACCGCATAGAACAGTGCAAGCGTCGCCAAAACAGGCACTGACAACGGCAATACAATTCTAACCAGTACAATAAAGTCGTTACAGCCGTCAATCGCAGCAGCCTCCTCCAAACTTTGCGGTACACTGTTTTGCATAAATGTACGAAGTATTATCAGATTATATGCCGAAAATGCAAGCGGAAGTATCAAAACCGCCGCCGTATTTATAAGGTGCAACTGGCTCATAAGTATATAATCGGGAATTGTTCCGGCAGTGAAGTACATTGTTATAAGGAATATTACGCCTATAACTTTTCTGCCCTTTAGACGTTTTCTTGACAGTGCAAACGCACCGCATATTGTAAGAAACATACCGAGTGCCGTAAACGCAACCGTCACAAACACCGTAAACCACAATGAACGCATCATTGTCGAATCACCGAAAACCGTCTTATATGCGTCAAGATTGACGTCCTTTGGAATAAGAAACACTTGATTTGACATTACCGCACCGTTACCGCTGATTGAAACCGAAAGAACGTGTATAAACGGTATAAGACACAAAAGCGAAAGTACAGCCATAAACACATATATAAACACATCTGCCAAAACATCAGTAGCTTTTCTTTTCATTATATTATACCGTCCTCTCCCATAAGTTTTGCAAACTTATCCGATGCAAATACGAAGATAAGTCCTACGACCGACTGGAACAAACCAACCGCCGTTGCGATGTTATATCTGTGCGACTGCAAGCCGACACGATAAACGAATGTCGAAATAACGTCCGAGAAATCTCTTACAAGCGGATTATCCAATGTATACGGACGTTCAAACGATATACCCAAAATTCTTCCCAAACTCATTATCAGCATTACAACGATTGTCGAACGAATACAAGGAAGTGTTATATTCCATATTTTTCTCCATCTGCCTGCACCGTCAACCGTTGCCGCTTCGTAAAGGTCAGCATTAATACCTGTGATTGCGGCAAGATATATAATCGTACCCCAACCCATGCTCTGCCATACGCCGATTAAACAGTACGACACAAGCCAATGCCATTTTTCCGTCAGGAACGGTATGCTTTCACCGCCGTGACGCATTATAAGTACGTTCACAAATCCCGTAGACGGTGACAAAAGCTGATAGAATATACCTGCAATGATTACCCACGAAAGAAAATGCGGTAAATACAAAACCGTTTGGCTGATACGTTTGAAATACTTATTGCGTATTTCATTTAATAATATCGCCAAAATTATCGGAGCCGGAAAACCGATTATAAGATCAAGACCGTTAAGCACGATAGTATTACGAAGTGCTATGTAAAAATCTTTCATTTTGAAGATTTCCTTAAACGCGTCAAAACCTATGAATTTTGCTCTCTCAAAACCGCCGACAACGTCATAATTAAGAAACGCTACCGACAACCCCAAAAGCGGTAAAAACTTAAAGACTATCGCAAATGCCAACGGAAAGAACAACAGTACATACAACTGCCAGTCCCTTTTCAGATAGTATTTAAAGCCTTTTTTATCTCTCTCTTTTAACTTTTTACCCTTTTTCATTAAACAGCTTTACCCCCTCTTTTTACCTTAATTTGTTACTATGCAATATAAATACTATCATTTTTTATGCAATATGTCAATCAAATTACGTTTTTTATATAAAAAAGCCGTCTTTTTATACAAAACAAAAAGGACGTTTTAAAAACGTCCTTTTTGAGTGTTGTTATTTATTTTTTAATTAATCGGCTGCCATTCCACACATAAACCGCATATTTACCTTGCGGCAGATTTACCGAAACGATCTCTGCCGTATTTGCGTTTACTTCTTTTGACACGTTTTGTACACTGTTTATGACATTGTTTTCGTCATAACCGATTACAATAACACTTACCTTTTTCGTACTGTCGGTATTGTTTTCAATTCGTGTTTTGACATTCTTTTCATCACTTGTAGTTTGGATATTGACTTCTTCCTTACTGCTTGAAGAATGTTTATATACGTCAACCGACGGAATAGCTTTTCCGTCAAAATCGAAAAGTGTTGTGTTTTCGACAACGTTAACGTCTGTCTTATCGTCACTTTCCTTTACAGCCCAACCCGACAAAGACGCATTTTTATTATCTTTATCTTCAACGTGAATCATACAAGGGTCCCAATAAAGCACACCCAGACATCTGTTATCGTCAACGCTTTTTAATTCGTTGAAAAGTTCTGCCATAAAATTTTTATGTCCTGTCATTGTCGGCGGATAAATGTCCTTATACACATCTGAATCCTTTAACTGTCCCGCATAACCGTCTTTTCTTGTTTCGTTCCAATTAAAACCTGTTTCCATAATCATAATATCTTTGTCGTACTTCTTTGAAATTTCATTACAAAATTCCTTACAGGCTTCCGCATTGTTGTCCGTCCATGCAGGATAATATGACGCACCGATTACGTCATACTTTGCACCGAGTTTGTCAAGTTCATCAAAGAAATATGTGAATTTGTTTGACTTTGAACCGTCGTCAAGGTGAATTATAACCTTTGAGTCCTCTGACACCGCCTTTACCGCGTCATATCCGGCATTGATAAACTTAACAAGACCTTCCCAATCTTTTGGGCATTTTATATCTTCATCTGCGTTTTTATCGTCACCGAACACAAGTTCAAATCTATCTCTGTTCATACTTGCATCATATGTGTTGCCGAACGGGAACAACATTCCGCCGCGAATTTCATTGCCAAGCGAAACATATTCCGGAACAGTCCCCTGTGCCTTTAACTTTGACATAATATCATATGTATAGTTGTATACTATTTCCGCAAGTTTATCTTGAATTTTCTCTCTTTGTTCACTTGTCATTGAGTTTAGAAAGTCCGCATTCTTAACGTCATAGCCAAGCTCGTCTTTAATCTGCTTAACCCATTCGGACGGAATAATCTGTCTTGAGCCGTTCGACCAATAATCGGAATAATTAAACGTGAACTGTATTCCCATACCTGCGTCTTTTGCACGTTTGGCAAGCTTCAGACAATCCTCCTCGTCCTGAAAACCGCTCGGAAGATAATACACGCCATCACCTGTACCCTTGCTCGGTGTATTACTAAGACGTATTCTCGCCATATTCATACCGTTCTGTGACAAAAATTCAAATGGGTCAACCTTGTTTCCGTCACTGTCTTTATATTCACCGCCAAGGCTTTCGATATAATCAACTTCCGTCATATCGCCGCCTTGTATAAAGCCGTTTTGCTTGTCCGTCTTAACAAGGTCAACGTCCAATACTTCAATCACGCCGTTTCCGTCAGTACCAACGCCGATTGTGCATTTACCGTTTTCAACTTCAATTCCTCTTACGGTAACCTTAACACCGTCAGTCGAAACAGGTAAAACAGTACTTGCCGCAGTGTATCCGTCCGACACTCCGTACAAATACGACACACCCTCCTCCGAAGTATTTTTACATACTGCCGTAAGGTCATAATATCCGTTTTCAAGATTAGTTACTTCAACGCTTTTACCGCCCGTAACGTCACCGCTGAAATCAATGCTTTGTGCATATACCGCAGTCTGTAAAACAGCAACCGCCGCTATAACCATTAATATCTTTTTCATACAGCACACTCCTTTTTATTGTTTTAATATTTTTCTGCTTCTTATTTTAAACATTATCGTTGTACAGCTTGCCGCAACGACATCACTTACCGGCTCCGCCAAAAGCAATCCCCACACTCCCATATTTGCGATATTCGGAAGTATAAGTGCAAGCGGAAACAGAAGTATAATTTTTCTAAGGCACGCAAGAAACATTGATATTTTCGCCTCACCCAATGCCAAAAACGTCTGCTGACACGCACACTGTGCACCCATCACAGACATACCTGCAAGGAAAAGACGAGTTGAGTTTATACCTATATCTATAAGCTCTTGGTCATTTGTGAACATCTTCAAAAACGCTGTCGGGAACACTTCGACAAGCGCAACCGCAAAAAGCGAGAAACATATACTTACCGTAAATTGAAGTTTAAACGCTTTTTTCACTCTGTCAAAACGCTTTGCACCGTAATTATATCCGATAACAGGCTGTGCGCCTTGCGAAAAACCGTTAAGCGGCATCCATATAAGCTGTGTTAAGCTGAACAGTATCGACATCAGTGCAACATACAGGTCATTTCCGTATTTAAGCATACCGTTGTTGAATGTAAGCTGAATTAAACATTCCGTTGCCTGCATTATAAACGGTGACACACCGAGCGACAAAACCGAAGTAACGATTTTTCCGTCCAAAACAAGATTTTTAAGTCTGATTTTCAAAACGGTCTTTTTACCCGTCAAAAATTTAAGCACCCACAAACACGATACACCTTGCGAAATTATCGTTGCAAGCGCCGCACCCTTTACGCCCATTCCGAACACATATATAAAAATCGGGTCAAGCACAATATTCAGCACCGCACCTATGCAAACGGTCATCATACTTGTTTTTGCAAAGCCTTGATTTGTTATAAACAAATTCAGTCCCAACGCAATCTGTACAAATATCGTACCGACAAGATATATGCTTATATAATCCGACGCATACGGCAAAGTTGCCTCACTTGCGCCGAATTTCATCAATATCTGATTTTTCGTAAGCATAAACACAACCGCCAGCACTACCGAAAATATTATAAGCAGCATTGTACAGTTGCCGAGTATTTTCTCTGCTTTGTCGTTGTCTTTTTCTCCCATGCTTACCGCCGCTCTTGACGCACCGCCCATACCTGCAAGCATTGCAAATGCCGAAACAAGCAATATTATAGGGAACGTAACACCCAAGCCTGCAAGCGAAAGTGAGCCTATCTCCGGTATTCGTCCGACATAAATTCTGTCAACTATGTTATAAAGCAAGTTTACAAGCTGTGCCATAACAGTCGGTATCGCAAGCTTAAACACAAGTTTTCCTATCGGTGCGGTTTCAAGCTGATTATTTTTATCCATTAAATACACCTCAATACGCAAAACGAGCTGTTAATTTCTAACAGCTCGTTAGTTTTTATTTTATTACAGCTGTACTATCTGTGTATCAAATGCACTAAGTGTTACAGTCTTATCACCTGCGTCAGTCTTAACTGTTGCAGTTTGTTCTGTATCCGCATTATTGATAACAACAAGCTGTTTGCCTTCAGGATAATAGCAGCACTCTGTATTTACGTTATCTGTCAAATACTTTTGGTCTGTGCTTTCGCCTGCGGCAGTAAGAATAAGGTTAAGAAGTGTTCTGTTATTAACTTCGCCATGCTTAAAGCTTGACATATAAACACCGGTACCTTTACCGAACTTATGAGTTGTAACTGTCGGCATATTTCCGTCAGCTGCAAGCACCTTTGTTTCGCCGTCAACAAGATAAACCTTGTTTTTACCTGCAAGAACCGTGCCGTCTACAACCGCACCGTTGTTTTCAACGTCAAACGAATACTTACCGTGACAAATTCTTGCACCTGTATCTTCGCTTACGCCAAGAACGTGTGACATACGGAAGAATGTATCGTAACCATCTGTTGCAGACGGTTCGTTTACACCGATGAATGCACCGCCGTTGTTAACCCACTCTGTAAGAAGTGAAACAACCTTTTCGTCTTTCCATTGTTCTCCACCTGACCATGCGCTTCCTGCAAATCCGGCATTGATAACAACGTCGTAATTGTCAAGTCCCTTATTCTTTAGGTCATCAAAGCTGATGAATTCAACGTCAAACGGCATACCTGAAAGAGCCTCGATAATATTTATAAGATCAAGTTCAGGGTGTTCGTGATAGTGACCTGCACAAGTCCATGAACGCAGACTGCCCCAGAATGTAAGAACGGCAACTCTCGGTTTTAAAACGTATGGCTTACCTGCCTTATGGAATTCCTTTATTTCTCTGAATTCGTCTGCAATCTTTTCGATATAGTCGTTGAAATCAGGGAACGTCAATGTCAATGAAAGGTAACCGCCAAGACCGATTCTGTCGATAGGCGCACGAAGAAGTGCACGTCTTACGTTCTTCCAATATCCCTTTGCTTCAAGTGTAGGATTACCGCCCTCCATAAATGTAGGAGCACCGCCAAGACCTACAGGGAACAAATATGGGTGAAGTCTGATTTCGTGAGTTTCAACTGCGTCAACGCCTGCACAAAGTCTTGCCTCAAAGCCGTTGAATACGCACTTGATAAGGCCGTCAAAGCCGAAGTCCTTAAATCTCTTGCCCCAAGGCTCAACACCTACCCAGCTGTCATCATAGAATACATAAGCCTTTTTACCATATGTATGTACAAGGTCAACAAGCTTTTTACCGAAGTCAACAACAAAATCATTGATGAATTCCATCCAATCAAGCTTTTTCTTGTCACAAGTCATATGTGTAGCGTGAAGTTCGCCCTTATTGATGAAGTCCTCTGAAGTAAGTGCATAACCGTACTTCTTTTCAAATTCCTTTAGAGCAAGCGGAGAAACCGTAAAGTCATATGACGCCCAATCTGAGAATAAATCTCTGTTTCTCTCGTTTGAACCCCAAATCCATACGAAGTTATAGAACATTGATGTGAAACGAACAACTGTTGTTGCAGGGTGTGTTTCGCACCAGTTCTTCATCCAATCAAGCATATATTGCTGTGTTTCAGGGTATCTCGGATCAATCTGCATTAGATGTTCCTTGTCCCAATTATTTGTTGTATGATTGTACATTGAAATTTCTTCCCAAATTCTGTATGCAAGAAAGTTTACTGTGTACTTATGCCAAGGTGTTACGCCATTTACCGTAACAACGCCGTTTTCATATGTCCAATCCTTAACTTCTTCATTTGTAGTTCTGTCGAATACCTGCCAATATGCCTTTGATTCGTCAGACTCGTTAATCTTGAACTGTTCGTTAAAGAAGTCCTTCATAAGGTCAATCTTAACACTGTCGCTTTCCGCAACAACAGGATTTGTCATAAGGAATGACTGCTGTAATTTATCTGTGTTTTGCTTTGCCCACTCGTTATGGTCACGAATAATACAAATTGTAGAATAAATTCCGTAACCTGCATTTATAATTTCAGGTGACAATTCCGTACCGTCAGAATCTCTGATTACGTCTGCACCCCATTTTTCAGCCATTTCAAGTGTTAGCTTTTCATAACCGCTTTCACCCGGAAGTGTGAAACCGCCTTTAGTCTTACCCATTTCATTCTCTCCTTTTTGTTTTTTCTCAATACTAGAATTATATCATAACGAATTGTTATTGTAAAGAAAAAAGCGGTAATTCTTTATAAAAAGAAACCGCTTCTTTGTTAATCGTACAAATTTTCAAGCAAATTACAATAATCCGAAAAAACAGTCGTGAAAATATAATTCACAACAAGCACCTCATCAGGTGAATACATATCCAAAATCATCTGAAAATCGCCGTCAAAAATTCTCGGATCGACAAGAATTACATTTTTATAGCTTTCTATAAGCCATGGTGCAAGTACGTTTGTATACGAATCTTTAAGCACAACCAACGTTTTACCGTCAGGATTTTTCTCATTCGTCATTTCGACAATCGGATGGTCACTGCCGAAGAAAAAGTTATAATTTGCTTTACTTCTGTCGTACATCACACCGTTGTACGAATACATTTCACCTTTTTCGTCGGTTGCATACATTGTTGTTTTGATATGCTTATCATAGTCAATGTCGTACCATTCAATCGTGTCGGGTTCTGTCGCCACATCTGAACTTACTCTGTCATAAAGATAACCGAGTACGCCTTGTATCTTACCCGTTTCGTAATCATCTTTATTTACCGCTTGTCCGCCCTCTTTATTCATAAATGCACTGTAACCGTAATACGCGCCGAGTTGCGTCCAGTGGTGGTCGGTTCTGAAATATGTGTACTCATTTGAATGTTCGGACAGCAAACCGTATGCGTCAACAGTACCCACCCTGCTGTCAAGCTTTGAATAAATACTGTCTATCGTATCCTTTTGACTGTCCTGCAAATTCTTATATATAGGTTCTTTAAATTCAAGCTGTGTCGGAATTACCATACTGAAAAGTTTTATATTTTCGGGAAGTTTTTCGGCATAGCGATTTATCGCGTCGGCATATTCCTGCTCTGTTTTATCGTTTCTTATAAACATCTCCATAATAGTGTTATCCGCAACAAGAAGAGTTTGCTTTTGAGTCGTACCCGTTCCTATATCTTTATTTGTGGAAATAATTTTACCTGTTTTCGGTACAAATCCTCTTTTTTCGTCCAACGTTTTTGAAAAATCGGTAATTTGTGAACGATAAGCGATATTATCACCGATAAAACTTTCAAACCCTGTTTCAAATTCACCCGAAAACACTGTTTCCTCATTTACAGGCGGAATTGTTGCCATCACTCTGTTTTCAGATTTTATACTTTCCTCGTCCGCCGGAAGTGCGAGTACAACGATAAAAGCTGTCAGCATAAGAAGAAATGCACCGATTGTAAGCTTATTTCTCATATTCGTCACCTTTCCTTAAAATCTGAAATACAAAAACGGATTATATGTTTGTCCCACAAGCAGAACAAAGCACACTCCAAGTCCGACAATAACCAAAACCGGCTCCGATATTGCCGCAAATACCTTTGATTTTTTGCAGAAATTCTTGTGTATAATTGTCGGTATCGGAGTTGACGCTATTACGCAAACCGCAATAAGCCATGCATTCGTACAGAATGTTGACACCGCCGTCAAGTCGTACAATGCCGTACCCACGCCGAACGCACTCTTTATGAATGTCCAAAGTGCGTTTAAGTCCGTAAAATAGAACAGCGCCCAACCGAGTATTACGAAGAACATAGTGTATATATAGCAGAACGGGGCGGGAATTTTTTGAAGTTTCTTTTTAAACAGTGTTTTTTCAATAAACAAAAGTACACCGTAAAATAATCCCCAAAATATAAAATTCCAGCTTGCTCCGTGCCAAAGTCCGGTTAAAAGCCATACTATGAATATATTTCGTATTGCGTGGTATCTGTTACCGCCGAGCGGTATATAGACGTAATCTCTGAAAAATGTTGACAGCGATATGTGCCACCTTCTCCAAAATTCGGTTATACTTCTTGAAATGTACGGATATTCAAAGTTTTCACCAAAGTGAAAACCCAACATTCTTCCCAAACCTATCGCCATATCACTGTAACCCGAAAAATCGAAATAAATCTGAAATGTATACATTATTATTCCGAGCCATGATGACGCAACCGTAAGTCTTGTACTGTCAAGCACCATTGACGCAACCGCACCCGAACTGTTTGCAAGCATTACTTTTTTGCACATACCTGCGGTAAATCTTTTTACGCCGTATGCAAAATCATCAGCCGTAACACGTCTGCTGTTCAGTTCGCTCGCAACCGTACTGTACCGCACAATAGGTCCTGCGACAAGCTGCGGAAACATTGAAACGTATGCCAAAAATCCCAAAAACGATTTTTGCACTCGCGTTTTTCCTCTGTACATATCTATCGTATACGACAGCGTTTGAAATGTGTAAAACGATATTCCGATAGGCAGTTTGAAATTCGGATTAGAGATTGACGTGTGTAAAAACGTGTTGATGTTTTCAATAAAAAATCCCGAATATTTAAACATTGCAAGCAAGCCTAAATTTATCACAAGTGACGAAACAAGCGCAATCGTTGCACCTGCCCTCGCATAGTATTTATCAATTATACGTCCGTTTATATAATCCACAAACGCACTGAATATCAAAAGCACTACCCATATCGGCTCACCCCACGCGTAGAAAAAAAGCGAGGCGATAATCAGTACTGTATTTTTATATGTAAGATTTTTCGATAAATTATATGCAATCAGCACTATCGGCAAAAATATGCACATAAACATTAAACTTGAAAATACCAAAAGAACAATCCTCCTGTTTTTTTCATTATAAAAACGATTATACTACATTACCGTTGTATAAGTCAATATTGCATAATAAATTCCATACAAGAAAAAGCTATCTGAAATTTATCAGACAGCCTTTATAATTATTTTGCAAATATTTTTGCAATTTCGGTCATTGTGTGACTGATTTTAATACTCTGCGGACAGACTTTTTCGCATTTTTTGCATTTCTTACATTGGTCCGCACCCTTGTTAAGTTCTGCATAAATTGCCTTTGCTCTGTCTGTACCGAGTGAAGCGGTTGCATTGTACGCCTCAAATGTTTTCGGTATGTCAATTCCGAACGGACAAGGCATACAGTACGCACATTTTGTACACGGTACAAGTGCCATTTTGTCAAATACCTCTTTTGTCTTTGCAAGCATATCAAGATTTTCGTCCGTCAGCATACCCACTTCCGCTTTATCCGCATAGCCTATATTGGACTGCACCTGTTCCATTGCACCCATACCGCTCAAAAGAAGTGATACTTCTTCTCTGTTCCATAAGAAATCCATTGCCCACTCAACAGGCGTCTTTTCGTCAGACAACATTTTTGCAACCTGCGGTGACGGGTTCGCAAGTTTACCGCCCAAAAGTGGCTCCATTATAACCACGTCAAGTCCCTTTTTATGTGCATATTCAAGTCCCTCAAGACCCGCTTGATATTTTACGTTAATATAGTTAAGCTGTATCTGACAAAACTCCCAATCAGGATTTGCGTCAATAATCTTTTTAAATGTTTCAACATCATCATGGAAGGAAAAACCGATATGACGGATTTTGCCGTCGGCTTTCGCCTTGTTGAGCTTATCGATAAGATTGAATTTTTCGACAACATTCTTAAATCTGTCCTTATCAAGTGCGTGCATAAGGTAAAAATCGATATAATCGGTTTGAAGTCTTTCAAGCTGTTCATTAAGTAAACGGTCAAAATCCTCCTCACACTTCACTTCCCATGTAGGACATTTCGTGGCAATATGTATTTTGTCACGATACGGTTTTAAAACTCTGCCTATAAAACTTTCACTTTTTCCGCCGTGATAAACATACGCGGTATCAAAATAATTCACACCGTTTTCAATAGCGTATTCAAGCATTTTTGCTGATTTTTCGGCATCAATGTCTTCCACATTTTTTGACGTTGTCGGAAATCTCATACAACCGAAACCCAATACCGATATTTTCTCTCCCGCAATTTCTCTGTACTTCATATAATCTTCTCCTCTTTGTTTTTAGTTACCTTTTTCTTTTAGTATAATAAATTACAGTCAAATATTCAAGCGATATTCATAAAAACAGTGTCAGATTTGACAACACTAAAAAATTTTAGTATAATACAGATATTTAAAAAGAACTCGAACACTTTTTATTATGAAAGGAAAAATAAAATGAAAAAGATTATTTCGGCGATAATTGCCACTGCTATGATGTTTACGCTTTGCGTAACAAGTACATTTGCGGCAGAAAGTTGGCGTGAGGCGTTCGTTACACGTCTTATGAAAATTATGTCCTCAGATCCGTCATACAATCAAGTAGTTCTTACCGATCTTGACAGAAACGGTATACCGGAGGCATTCGTTATGCGTGACGGTATGGACGGAGGTATTTCAGCCGCATTCACTATGAAAGGCAATACAATTTCAAATATTGACGTTCCTAACAACATTATCGGTACTTGCCTTTCAGACATCACCGTATACCAAGACGGTGGAAGATACATATTTGTCGGTCGTGAAGTACCGCGCTATTCTTCGGTTATCAACTTCTACAAACTTATGTTTGACGGTCAGACTTTCTCAACAGAAAAAATACTTAAATCATATGTAAGTTCATATCAAACCGTTCCTTACGTTGATATGTACGGCAACGACTTTTTGACAAACGGTTATCCGAACAGAGCAAAAATCAAGGATTTTGTTGACAGATACGAGGGTATCAACACGCTTACCGCAACAAACTCAAATGCAAAACTATCCGTAAACGGTGTAGACGTTGAAGTATCGGGTTATTCCGTAAACGACTCAAACTATTATAAAATTCGTGATATTGCAATGGTACTTCGTACAACAAATGCACGTTTTGACGTTGCGTGGGACGAAAATTTGAGTGCTATCGCAATTTCAACGGGAGTTAAATACACAATAGTCGGCGGCGAGCTTAACAGCGACCATTCAGCCGCACTTAACGTTGACCAAAACACCGCCCCTGTTTATGTAGACGGTGAGGAAAAAGAAGTCCTTTCTTACAACATCAACGGAAATACTTACTTCAAAATCCGTGACATTGCCGATATGGTAGGCTTTGACGTTGACTGGGACGGAGATACACAGACCGTTGTTATTCGTACAAACTAAAAATTACAAAAACATAAAAAAGCCGATTAATTAGATTTATTCGGCTTTTTTTATACCACTTTTGCGTTTTTTGTTGAATATTGCCTTGATTAAAGGCAGAATATATAGTATAATATAAATTCGAAGCTAAATTCTGGGGGAATACATAATGTCAATTTCAGAAATAGTTCTTATCGGTATTGCACTAAGTATGGACGCTTTTGCGGTCTGTGTCGCAAGTTCAATGGTCTATACGAATATGACATGGCTGAGAAAACTTTCAATGCCGATTATGTTCGGGCTTTTTCAGGGAATAATGCCGATTTTAGGGTTCTTTCTCGGAAGTCTTTTCGCATCGTTTATTGAAAAATGGTCAGGACCGATTTCACTGCTTATTCTCGGTATAATCGGTATTAATATGTTTCGTGAGGGTCTTGCCAAAGACGAAGAGACCGAGCCGAAAAAGCTCACACTTTGGATATTACTTGTTCAAGCAGTTGCAACAAGCATTGACGCATTCGCCGTAGGTGTTTCGTTTGCCGCAAACAGTGCAAACATATGGCAGTCCGCACCGATTATTGCGGTAACTACATTCGTTCTAAGTCTTATCGCATTATTTGTCGGTACAAAAGCAGGTGAGAAACTTGGCGACAAAGCAGAAATACTCGGCGGAATTATTCTTATTATAATAGGTATAAAATCATTATTCTAAATAAACGAGCAGACGTGAAAGGAGGTTTTTAATATGTACAATGTACGACGCAAATTATGGATACTTACCGTACTTCTTTTTACCGTGTCTGCTGTTATGTTAAAATTCTTTCCTTCTTCCGATAATAATAACGCAATCGCCACTCCGGCGAGTGCACAGCAAGCCGAAAGCGGTACATCAACTGTATTTTCAGACGGCAGTACGGAACGTTTTGTCGCACACAGAGGATATTCAAACTATGCGCCCGAAAACAGTATTCCGGCATTTGAGCTTGCCGGTAAAATTGGTTTTTGGGGTATCGAAACGGATATTTGTGAAACAAGTGACGGTCAATTCGTCTGTATGCACGATGACACTATTGACAGAACAACAAACGGTTCGGGAGCTATTTCCGACTACACGCTTGACGATTTAAGTCAGTTCCAAATTGACTACGGAAATTATCTCGACACAAACGAAAACTTAAAAATACCTACTCTTGAAGAATATCTTTCGATATGCAGTACATACGGAAATGTACCGATTATCGAAATCAAAAATATCGCTAATTATGACGCATTTCTAAACACAATCATAGCAAGCGGACTTGAAACGCATTGTATAATCACAGGTGCGATTGATGATGTAAAAGAAATTCGTGCAAGAAACAGTATTATCCCTGTTATGACAATCGGTTACACTCCTGCACCGTATACGGATAATCTTGAACATATTACGGAAATATCCGAAAACAGAGGTATTTTGTATAACTATCCGCAAGTGGATCAAGCCGCAATAGATATACTCCATCAACAAAACATTTTCTGCGGTGTATGGTCCGTTGACGACACGGAAACAGCACAAAAATACATTGATTACGGTGTGGACTTCATAGTAACAAACGAAATCCCCGCAAGAATTAATCATATGGTAAATGATAATGAATAGCAAAAAATGTGTGTCATATCAAATGACACACATTTTTTATTTGTTATCTTTTTTGTGATTCCAACCATACAATCAATACCGACATATCGGACGGTGAAACACCGGAAATTCTTGACGCTTGTCCAAGTGACTTTGGCTGTATCTTATTCAATTTTTGTCTTGCCTCCAAACGCAAGCCGTGTATATCAGAATAATCTTGATTTTCGGGAAGAAGTTTTTCCTCCATTTTCTTAAACTGCTCAACCTGTGCTATCTGTCTTTTTATATAGCCGTCATACTTTAGTTTAATTTCAACCTGTTCACAAACTGCGTCCGGAAGTGTCGGACGGTTATGGTCGACAGGTGCAAGTTTTTCATAATCAAGTTCTGGACGTTTTATCATATCGCTAAGACGTATTCCCGTCTTAACTGCGGTCGAATTATACTGTTCCAAAAGCGGATTTGCGTCTTTCGGCGGTACTATAACCGACGTCACACGCTTAATTTCATTTTCAATCATATCCATTTTTTCAAGGAACTTTTTATATCTTTCTTCCGATATAAGACCGATTTTATATCCGAACGGAGTAAGTCTTTCATCTGCGTTATCCTGTCTTAAAAGCAAACGGTATTCCGAACGTGATGTCATCATTCGGTACGGCTCGTTTGTACCCTTTGTTATAAGGTCATCTATAAGTGTGCCGATATATCCGTCCGAACGTTTTAATGTAAGCGGTTCTTCGTTTTTAAGTTTCAATGCCGCATTAATTCCGGCAATAAGTCCTTGTGACGCCGCCTCCTCATAGCCGGACGTACCGTTAAACTGTCCTGCGCCGTAAAGTCCATGTACATTCTTAAATTCCAACGTTGCATACAGTTGAGTCGGATCACAGCAATCATATTCTATTGCATATGCAGGACGCATAATTTCAACATTTTCAAGTCCCTCAACGCTTCGATACATTTCAAGTTGTACGTCCTCAGGCATACTCGTTGAAAAGCCTTGTGCATATACTTCCTTTGTATCAAGTCCCATAGGCTCCATAAAAAGCTGATGTCTTGGTTTTTCCGCAAAACGCACAACCTTATCTTCAATAGACGGACAGTATCGCGGACCTATACCCTCAACCATACCGCCGTACATTGCCGAACGACCGAGATTGTCGTGTATAATTTGGTGAGTTTTTTCATTTGTATACACAAGATAGCAAGGAACAAGATTTTTGCCGACATTCTCCGTTTCAAACGAGAACGGCACGATTTTTTCGTCACCCTCCTCAAGCTCCATCTTACTGTAGTCAAGTGTATCCGCGTGCACTCTTGCTGGAGTACCTGTTTTAAATCGCTTTAATTCAATACCCAATCTGCGAAGATTTTCCGAAAGTTCATTTGCAGGGAACATTCCGTCAGGACCGCTTTCACGCGAATAACTTCCGATAAGAATTTTACCCTTTAAATAAGTTCCGCTGGCAATAATAACCGCTTTTACCTTATATTCAACGCCTGTATGTGTTACAACTTCCGTTACATTATTATCTTCATCGGTAATTACATTTACGATTTCCGCTTGTTTAACCTGCAAATTCTCTTGATTTTCAACACGTTTTTTCATTTCAACGTGATACTTTTTTCTGTCAATCTGTGCTCTAAGTGAATGTACGGCAGGACCTTTGCCTTTATTAAGCATTTTTGACTGTATAAACGAAGCGTCCGCCGCTTTACCCATTTCACCGCCGAGTGCGTCAAGTTCACGAACAAGGTGACCTTTCGCCGTACCGCCTATACTTGGGTTACAAGGAAGATTTCCTATTGCGTCAAGGCTTATTGAAAACATAACCGTTTTCATACCCAATCTTGCCGCCGCCAAAGCCGCCTCACAGCCTGCGTGACCGCCGCCGATTACGGCAATATCATATTCACCTAAAACCATTATTCTTCCTCCCCGATATATTCAACCTTAGGCTGTTTTTCTTTCATATCCTTTAATATTGAGCGTTCAATTACTCTTGCGGCATAAAATTGCGGTGGATAGCAAGTAACGCAAAGTCCGACAACTACTACTATAATTGCCGCTGCAAGCGGATTAACGAATGTAAACAACGCACCGTATATAAGTACTCCTATAAGCGTTGTAAAAAAGTTACCCGGTAATTTTGCAAGTGTTATAAGCAACGCATTTTTATAAAGCGATCCGATCCCACATTCAAATGTAATCATAATTTGATACAAATACGGATGCATCATTGTATAAACAACAAGTACAAGTATCATAACATACAGCAACATCATCCAAAGCATACTGCCCGTTGAAACGTAAAGCGAATGATAGAAAAGAATTGCATTAATTCCGAACACAAGCAAAACCGCATCAATCAGCACAACTACCATACCCTGTTTAAAGTTTTCCTTAAACTTGTCCGCACCGTCACTCAAAACCCAAGTATGTTCACCGCGTGTGAAACATCTTGTTATATACGAATAAGCCGCCGTTGCAGGACCTGAACCCCAAAACGTGAACACACCGATTGAAAAAGCAAGCTGAATAAGTATCATAATGCTTCCCTGCACATTTTCCGCACTTGATTCCGTACCAAGCGAAATAATAGTGTCTGAAACATTCTGAACGATATGCGTACTGCTCAAAACTATACCGCCAAAAATATATAAAATCGCAATCCATATAATACTCGTTATCGCATAAAGACAGTTCGCACCCAAAAATTTAGTGAACTTACGTATCACAATATCAAAAAACAAGAAAAAGCCTTTCTTTTTAGGTTCATTCTTATCTACTCCCTTACCTGGTTTATCATAACCGCCGCCGAAAATTCCCATATTTTTTCTCCTTCCGAAATTTGAATACAATTTTTCATTCATATAAAATATTTATGCAAACTATATTGTAACACAATTTTTTTTATGATACAATATCAAAAATAAATGTTTACAAATAAAATATCAATCGAGGTAACAAATGAGGGAAATCACGATAAATCAAAACGACGCAGGACAACGACTTGACAAGTTTCTTACAAAATATCTTGTCAATATGCCACAGAGTATGTTATACAAAAGTCTTAGAAAAAATTGCGTCAGAGTAAACGGCAAACACATCAAAGACGGCAAATATATGCTTCAAGACGGTGATGTATTAAAGTTATTTTTTAAAGACGAATTTTATGAAAGCAAATCAAGCTTTAAAGCAGGCAATTCCGATATTGACGTTGTATATGAAGATGAAAATATTATACTTATTAATAAAGAAAGCGGCGTTGTAGTCCATTCTGACGATAAAGGCACAAAGGATACATTGCTTGAAAGAATGCAGAGTTATCTGTACAAAAAAGGCGAATACAATCCCGAAAACGAACACAGTTTTTCTCCTTCATTCTGCAATCGCCTTGACAGAAATACATCAGGTATAATAATCGGTGCAAAAAATGCCGCCGCACTTCGTATAATAAATGAAAAAATTCGCTGTCGCGAAATAAAAAAAATATATCTTTGCATTGTTGAAGGTCATCTTAAAAAAAGCGGTCACCTTACCGCATATCTTACACGCGGTGACAAAAAAGTTACGGTTTCAGATTATAATGAAGAAAATTCAAAGAAAATCGGCACAAAATATAATGTTATTGCCGAAAAAAAAGACACTTCACTTGTGGAAGTCGAGCTTGAAACAGGACGCACACACCAAATCAGAGCACAGTTTTCGCACATAGGAAATCCGCTGTACGGAGATACGAAATACGGCTCACGACACAGCGGAGGTATGAATCTTGCAAGTTACAAGCTTATATTCGATTTTAAAACTGACGCAGGCATATTAAATTACCTAAATCACAAAGAATTTCAAATAAGCGTTGATTTTGCCAAAACCTTTGCACAGCAGAAATTATAAAGGTCAGCCGTTGCATTTGGTTTACCGAGATGTCTTACGCTTTCCTCCATCATTGCAACACGCCATGGACAAGCAAACATTTGATTTATCGCTTCAGAAATCGGATAAGTGTCGTTTACCATAATTGCCGCACCATTATTTACAAGGAAATTAAGGTTTCTGTCCTCTTGTCCGGGAAGCGGATTCATTGTTATCATCGGCAATCCTTTTGCAAGCGATTCTGATGTTGTAAGTCCGCCCGGCTTTGTTATTATAAAGTCGGCGGCGTCCATCATTACGTCAACATTATCTACAAATCCGTATGAATATATTTTTTTATTCCACTCACATTCATCAACTACGCTTTTTATTTTCTTATTCGTACCGCAAACGCACAGCACTTGAAAATCTTTCGGATATGTATCTATTTGTGCCAAAATCTTTTTTATATTTCCGTATCCCATTGAACCCATCATTATAAGTATAGTGGGAATATTTTCAATCCCGAGTTTTTTCCGTGCCTCAATAGGGTCGTTTTTCTTTACAAACTGTTCTCTTATGGGTATACCGAAAGGCAAAAGTTTCTTTTTCACTATACCTTTTTTCTGCATTTCGTGTTCCAAAAGTTCATCCGGAATTACGTAATAGTCAAGGAACGTACTTTCCCAAAACGGATGTACGGTGAAATCGGTTACTATTCCGACAGACGGACAGTCAAAAGCCGCACGGTCAGCAAGTATGCTTATACACACTCCGGCATAGCTATGCGTACCGATTATCAAATCGGGATTATATTCAGCAACGAACTTTTCAAGTTTCTTTGAAACAAATCGCGAAAATATCGATACAAGCGAATTACGGTCATACGGCTCGTCTTTTTGCGTAAGTTTGCCGTAAGCCTTCGCATACGTCTTTGCAAGGTACTTTGTCGAAAGCAAGTATCCGTCCTGTATTGAATTTCCCAAACGATGATTTACATAATCGAATATATCAAGCATATGACATTGATGTCCGTTCTCCTCGAAATATTCCATAATAGCCTTAGCCGTAGAATGATGTCCGTAACCGGCTTTTACGGATAACAACAACACTTTCAATTTTAAGACCCCCTTGTCTTTTTTAACAATATTATAACAAATAAAAATAAATTTTTCAACCTTATTGACTTTATGAATTTAATAGACTATAATGTCATAAGTTATTAAAACGAGGGGCGGTGTATTGTGAAATGATAAGCGATATGACTAAAGGAAATCCGTTAAAATTGATAATTTCTTTTTCAGTTCCGATGCTGATCGGAAATATCTTTCAACAGGTGTATAACTTTGTTGACGCGGCGATTGTCGGTAAGTTTGTGGGGGCTGAATCTCTTGCGGCGGTAGGTTCGACAGGTACGATTGTCGGAGTTATGATTTGTCTTATGATGGGACTTACGAGCGGTGCGGGAATTATTATAGCGCAGTGTTTCGGTTCAAGGAATTTTGACGAACTGAGAAAAACAGTTACGGGACTTATTTACATAGTGGGAATTTTGGCGGTGGTTACGTCAGTTGCCGGAGTTGTGTTTTCACGGCCGATTTTATCGTTTCTGAACACACCCGATAACGTAATTGATGAGGCGGTTGCATACATAAACGTAATATTCGCATTTACAATCGGTACAGCTATGTATAACGCGTCAAGCGCAATACTCAGAAGTCTTGGCGACAGCCGTACACCGCTTTACGCACTTATACTTTCTTCTATATTAAATGTAATTTTCGACTTGTTGTTCGTTGTTGTGTTTAAAACAGGTGTTGTCGGTGCGGCAGTTGCGACTGTTATCGCACAGATTATCAGTGCGATTTATTGTATTATACATATGATAAGGCACCGCCGACAGCTTAATCTTGAGGGCATAAACTTCCAAACAACAAAACGTGCAATCAAGCGGATTTTCCAAACAGGAATACCGTCGGCACTTGAAAGCTGTCTGATTTCACTCGGCACAATGAGTGTGCAACGTCTTGTAAACTCATTCGGTGCAATGACTATGGCAGGCTATACTGCCGCCGTAAAAATCGACTCAATCGCAATTGCACCGATTGTATCGGTCGGCTCGGCATTGTCGGTTTTCTCGGGTCAAAACATCGGTGCAAACCAAATGGACAGAATAAAAAAGGGTATGTATCAAACACTTGCGTCACTTATCGGTATATGTATAGTGATTGCTGCCGGAATTGTATTGTTCCGTAATCAACTGCTTGGCTTGTTTCTTGACAAAACACAAGCCGCAGAGGCTATCGCAATAGGAAGCAAGTACCTTACTATCGTATGTGTTGCGTATATAGTTGCGGCGGTTATGAGAACATATTTGAACGTTCTTCGCGGTGCAGGCGATGTTAATACCTCCGCAGTCGCAGGTATACTTGAACTTATCGGAAGAATTATTTTCGCGTATATACTTGTTCGCCCGCTCGGCTCAACAGGTATTTGGATTGCTACTCCGCTCGCCTGGGCAATGGGTGCGTCAGTACCCGTTATCCGATACTATTCGGGTAAGTGGATTAATAAAAAGTTGGTATAAAAAAATGGCACTTTCGTGCCATTTTTTTATACTTATTCTTCTACTAATTTTACTGTTTTCTTTTCCGAAATAGGTTGTAATTGTGATGACAATACAAATATATTCACGTTCTTGGCATTATCCTTTTTGTCAAGAGAAATTTTTGTATCGTCTTTCATCGAAAGCGGTACTCTGTCAATTCCAATCATAACGCCGTTTTCATCATACATTGCCGCATATACATAGCAGTCGCCGTACTTCATTTGTGCGGATATATCAAAATCATATGATGTGTCGTTTTCTGTTTTTGTAACTTCTACCGTTGTCATAGTCATATCCGTAGGTATTCCGTTATAATGGATTGTTGCGTTTGTAAGATATGTATTTCCGACCAACACAATCTTACTCCACTCTTCCTCCGTACCTGCATAATACACATTGGTAATACTATAACAATCACTAAAAGCATTTTTTGCAATTTTATTTATATTTTTACCCATCGTTACAGTGGTTAAGTTTGTACAGAAGGCAAATGCACTCATCCCTATCGACTTAACCTTATTCGGTATGTCAATACTTGTCAAACTTTCACATTCGTAAAACATATTTTCTTCTATTTTGTCGATATTTTCAGACAGCTTTATGCTTTCCAACTTGTTGCACCAGCTAAAAGCTTCCTCTCCTATGCTTTTAACATTATCCGTCATTGTAACATTGACTACTCCGCTCGAATAAAAAGCACCGACGCCTATACGTTCAACACTTTCAGGTATGTTTATATTTGCTAAATTGCTGCAAGAATTAAATGCATTGTCATCTATCACCGTAACCGGCAAGCCTTCAATTTCACTCGGTATAGTAGCTTCGCTGACAGATTTGTCACACTTAACAATAACCACAGATTTTCCGTCGGTACTAAAATTATAAGTAAACGGCTCGATTGTTTTATTATAATGAATTGTTGCGTTTTTCAACGCGCCGTTGCCGTCACCTGTGCTGTTTTCTTCTATATCAATTTTATTCCATTGTGTTTCGGTACCAAAATAGTATATATCTTTTAAGCTGTTACAATCATAAAACGCATACTGTTCAATCAAATCAACACTTTTAGGTATTGTTATACTTTCCAGACTTGCACAACCGCTGAAAGCAGAAGAATATATTGTATCTACATCACTTGGAATTTTTACACTCTTTAGGCTTGTACAATTTGAAAATGTCGAACCCTGAATCCAACTAAGATTCTCAGATAATACCACTTCCGTCAAATTTGTACAGCTGGAAAATACAGAAGTTCCCATAGTATTGACATTATCCGAAAGAGAAACAGAGATCAAATTTTTGCAGCCCGAAAATGCCTGCGCCTTTATAGCCGTCACGTTTTCCGAAACAGCATAACTTGTATCGCTCTTGCCCGACGGATATGCAAAAATCAGTGTTTTACCTTTATTAAACAACACTCCGTCCTCTGAACTGTAATCACTGTTGTTTTCATCAACGTTTATCGCTTCCAAATTAACGCTGTTACTGAATGCACCCGCTGCTATTGATGTTGTTTGTTGCGGAACATTTATAGTATTAACATTTTGTGTATACTTAAAAGCACAACCGTCAATTTTCGAAACACTTGACGGAATTGTATAGCTTACACCACTTTTTGCAGCAGGATATTGAATAAGTTCTGTTTTACTCTTGTTAAAAAGTACTCCGTCCTCTGAAATATAATTTTTGTTTTCAGAATCGACAACTATATTTTCAAGGCTTGTACAGCCCAAAAATGTATCGTACCCTATTGAAGTTACGGTTGACGGGATTGTTACTTTCTTCAAATCCACACATTTAAAAAACGCATCGCCATCAATCTCAGTTACCGTTGCTCCCTCAATTTCGCTCGGTATATTTACTTCCGCCACGTCCTTGGCACATCTTGAAATCGTAACCGTATTATCTTCATTTACCCAATATTCCAAATCGTCCTCATACGTTTCCGCACTTGCCGTCATCGGCACAAATGCACACAGCATTGACAGTGCCAAAATCATACTTAAAATTTTCTCTCTCATAAAATAATTGCCTCCCACATATAAATTTTTACATATATAGCTTATCATATCTTGGTAGGAATTGCAATATATTTTTCAAATATTGTCTTTTTTAGTTTCTTATCAACCTTATTGTCGCAACAGTCATATCGTCGATTACTGCATCACGGCTTTTTTTGACTGCGTTTTCAATTACGGATTGTGACATTTCGTCCATAGTGTCAAACGGCATTTTTATTTCTTTTTTCAGCCAATCAGTACGCACCGTACCAAAACCGGCCTCACTTATTCCGTCTGACATCATTATTATTATATCGCCGTCATCAAGGCGTTTGGCTTGTCCCTGTACCTTTATATCAGGCAGCATACCGACAGGCAACGATACAGAAAACACCGTTTCAACATTCGGACCGTGAAGTACAATACTCTCCGAACCGCCGATTTTGAAAAACTCACATATACCTGTCATAAGGTCTATACATAGCAGGTCCACGGTAGAAAAACACTCATAGTCAAGTTTTAAACAGAGTGCCGAATTTATCATATCAATAGACGTTTTCACGCCAAACCCCGACTGCAAAAATTCTCTCAACAATTTTAGTGTTATATGGCTCTCAAACATTGCCCTTTTACCGCTGCCCATACCGTCCGACAAAATCACATACTGTTTATAATCCTCCGTCACAAACGTATCTATACTGTCGCCCGACACTTCGCTGAAATCTCGGCTTATCTGTCTTATCGCAATATCTGCGGTAAATTTTGCGCGTGACACAAATTTCATAAGTCCGTTCGCACTGTCACATTCATAGCCCATAGGTGTTTCGACAACGCTTTCAAGCACGTTTTCAATCTTCCCGACTTCCGTACCCTTAGACGTTCCGAGATACACCTCCATTTTTCCGTGACTGCTTTCAATAACGCTTATTTCAAATGCCATAATTCCGACTTTGTCAAGCTCGGCAATAAGTGTTTCCTCCAAATCCTCTCTGAACGTAAAGCCGGAACATATATTTTCCGCCATTGTGTCCATAAGGCTTGACATTTCTTTATACTGTCTTGCAACCAAGTCACGGCTTGTAACCGCCTCACCCGTCCGTACAAGGTTTTTCTTATACAGTTCATAGACGTGATTAAACTCCACAACGAACAAATCAGGTCGTAAGCATTTATCCTTAAAGCTGTTCGGTACTGATGTAAACTCCAATATCCCCCTTGTTTCAATCGTATCAAGCAACAGCATTATACTGCGGTATGTGCGTGTAAAGTCGGACTGCCAGCATTTAACCGCATTCGGACACCCCTCGCACACTCTGTCCGCAACCTCATCAAAAAGCGTAGCAACATCTTTATTATATGATTTCAGTCTTTTCTCCGAAGCATTTGAAAAACACTCCTCCAAACTCTTAAATGCCTTTGCCGACTTTTCAAGCTGCATAGACAAATACTCTTTAACTCTCACGTCCGCACTCACCGTTTCAAGCTTTAACGACCTTGCAAAAAAAGATTTTATATACCCTTGAACTTTATTCGGTGTCAGTATAAAAAGTACCGCCCCTATCACCGTTTCAATAATTGTCACAGGCAAAGATGATGCACTTCCCGCATACAAAAGTGCCACCGCACTACCGCCCAAGAATCCCAACGCAACTCCGAAACGTCCGAACGATTTCAGCAAATTTCCGAACAATGCACTTATACCGAAAATACCCATAGTCACAACCGCCGACGGTGACGACATTGCCGACATAAACCCTATACAAAGTCCCCCGCTGCCCGCCGCCGCAATACCGCCGTGAAGTGCAATGCAAAGTACCGCATATACGGAAACTATATTGGCAAGACTGATATTATACGGAAACACAATTCCCGAAAGTCCCGTTATAAAAACACCCACGCTTACAGAAATACTGATAAGCTCGTCCTGTGCGGTCTGCGTGCGTTTTTTGCGGTTTGCAATCAATCCGTGTGCTTTTTTGAATATTATATACATCAGTGAGGTGACTATCGACTCAACAAAAAGCATAAGTATATCGTATGCTCCTACATATGTATATATAAGAAAAACAAATCCGCCGACCATAACCGCACCGCCCACGCACGCCGCGTCAAGCACAAGATTTTCCTTATTTCTGAAACGTGTATATATCCAAAACAACAGTGCCGCAACAAGATATTTTGTAAGCACCGCACTGCCTGCCGACGTCATAAGTGCAATCGAAAGCACAGTTATACCGAGATACGCAATACTTTTATCAAAGCAAGAAGCAAAAAAAGCCACTCCGAACGGAAAAAGTCCCAAAACAGACGCTCGTCCTGCCAAAAGCAATAGCATACTCATTCCCACATCTCTCACAGACGGTGCTCGGAGCATTTCTGTATTCCGTTGTCTTTTTACCGCTGGCTGACTCATTTTTAATTCCTCCTACAAGTGCAATATAGGTTATTATACCACTTGTTTATGGATAAATATGTAAAATCCTGTTGTCGATATATAAAAATATTTCGACATCATTTTTTGACAAATTGCGTTTGCATATGATATACTACATACATACTTTTTATATTGAGAGGATTAGATTATGAAAAAAATTTTGATTTTTTCCGATACTCACGGCGATATTAACCGCTGTTTAGATATAATCGAAAAAGCCGACAGTGTAAGTGCGATTTTCCACGCAGGCGATTACACAGGTGACGCGGAAGATTTGGAATCGATATACCCAAACATACCTATATATTATGTAAAAGGCAACAACGACTACTTTTCAAAAGCGCCGTCACATATGCTTGTTACAATCGACGGTGTTAAAATATTTATTACTCACGGTCACGAACAGAATGTAAAATACGAATATGAATTTATGACTCTCCGCAAGGCTGCCGAAAAATATGATCCCGATTTAATAATATTCGGTCACACGCACATTCCTTATACAGATTACAAAGGCGAAGCCACGCTTTTAAACCCGGGAAGTATACGTTATACAGGCACATATGCAGAGGCTGAAATCGAAAACGGTAAACTAAAAACAAAAATCATAGAAGTTTGATATACAAATTATACAAAAATGTCACGTTATTTTATATATCCCCGTTATGCGTGACATTATTAATGAATTATTTGTAAAAATGTCACGTCTTGTCACGCAATATGACAATTTTAAACGATTTATACCTTTTTAATATAGAAGATTTATCCTTTATATTGCAATTTTTACAGTAATAATTTATACTATTATTGAACTTAATTGAGTTCATTAAACGAGAAAAGACGGTGCATTCCCCAATGTGCACCGTCTTTTTTATTATAGATTTTTTGTTACCTCTTTTAAATATTCCGCAAATTCATCTTTCAAATCATCTCTTGAAAGTGCAAAATCGACTGTTGCCTGTAAAAATCCCTGTTTGCTTCCTATATCATATCTTCTGCCCTCAAAGTCATATGCGTACATATCTTCATTCTTTGCAAGCATTACAAGTGCGTCGGTAAGCTGTATTTCGCCGCCTGCACCCTTAGGTGTTTTTTCAAGGCAATCGAATATTGCAGGTGTGATTACATATCTGCCGAGTACCGCAACGTCTGACGGTGCGTCCTCTTTTTTCGGCTTTTCGACCATTCCTTTCAGCTTATACATTCTGCCTTCAACATTATCGCAGTCCACAATACCGTACTTTGAAACTTGATCCATTCCGACCTTTTGCACTCCAAGCACTGTCGCATTATATTTGTCAAACTGTTCGATAAGCTGACTCAAACACGGCTTTTCCGCCACAACCACATCATCGCCGAGCATTACCGCAAAAGGCTCGTTTCCGACAAAGCTTTTCGCACAAAGTACAGCGTGTCCAAGACCTTTCTGTTCCTTTTGACGTACAAACTGAACGTTTATTTTATCCGACACTTCACGAACAGCATTAAGCATTTCCTGCTTGCCGTCACGTTCAAGTATCGTTTCAAGCTCATATGCCTTATCAAAATGATTTACAAGTGCGTCCTTACCACGTGATGTAATTATAAGCAAATCCTCAATGCCCGATGCGATTGCCTCCTCAACAATATACTGAATTGTCGGCTTATCGACTATCGGCAGCATTTCTTTCGGCACTGCCTTAGTCGCCGGAAGAAATCTTGTTCCGAACCCTGCCGCCGGTATTACCGCTTTTGTTACTTTCATATTTTCTCCTCCCTCAATTTCTAATTTTATAACTATCTATTATTATACCACATAACTTCCATAATTGCGATATAAAAATCAGTTAATTTATTTCAAATTTCAACACTTGATATTGTTTCAAATCTGCGGTATAATATTTTTATATATATAATTACAGATTAAGGAGAAAAAACAGAATGTTTATAAGAGATATATTTGCTCAAAAAAAGCCGGTGCTTTCATTTGAAGTATTTCCGCCGAAAAAGGACAGCGGACTTGACAATGTAATTTCAGCAGTTGACGAGCTTTCAAAAATGCCTATTGACTATATGAGCGTTACATACGGTGCAGGCGGCAGCAATTCAAAAAATACCGCATACATCGCCTCACATTTAAAGAATAATCTTTCTATTCCGTCACTTGCACATCTTACTTGTGTTGCAAACTCAAAGGACGATATTAAGATAAAATTACAGGAATACAAAGACCTTGGAATTGAAAATATCCTTGCACTTCGCGGTGACAAGCCGAAAGATTATGACGGTGAAATATTCCCGGGTTATCACTACGCAAACGAACTTGTAGAGGCAATCAAAGATTTCGGAGATTTTTGCGTCGGCGGTGCTTGTTACCCTGAGTGTCACCCTGATTCTCCGAGCCTTGACGCCGATATTGAGAATTTAAAAGTAAAAGTTGACGCAGGTGTTGATTTTCTTGTTACTCAAATGTTTTTTGACAACGACGAATTTTACAAATTCCGCGATAAACTTGCAAAGAAAGGTATAAACAAACCTATCACAGCCGGAATAATGCCTCTTACAAACGCAGGTCAAATACAGCGTATGGCAATTCTTTCAGGCGGTGCGTCTATGCCGTCAAAATTCTTGCGTATGATTTCAAAATACCAAGACAATCCGGAGGCTTTAAAACAAGCAGGTATTGCGTATGCGGTTGATCAAATTATCGACCTGCTTTCAAACGACATTGACGGTATTCATCTTTACACAATGAACAAGCCCGAAACCGCACAGAAAATCGTAAATGTTATAAACAACCTATTTGTATAATTCGCATTTTGCAAGGAGAACTTATGAACGGAAAACTATATTTATGCGCCACACCGATAGGCAATCTCGGTGATGTGTCCGCGCGTTGTCTTGAAGCATTTAACAATGCCGATTTAATTGCCGCGGAAGATACAAGACGTACTCTTCAGCTTTTAAATCACTTTGAAATATCAAAGCCGCTGACAAGTTACCACGAACACAACAAGCACGAAAAAGGCGAATATATTATATCACTTTTAAAAAACGGTAAAAACATTGTACTTGTATCGGACGCAGGTACTCCCGCAATTTCAGATCCCGGTGAGGACTTAGTTAAGCTATGTATCGAAAACGATATTGACGTCACCTCAATCCCCGGACCTGTCGCAGGTATAAACGCACTGATACTGTCGGGACTTCCGACAAGACGATTTGCATTTGAGGGATTTCTTTCGGTGAACAAGCGTCACAGAAAAGAACATCTTGAACTTGTGAAAAACGACACTCACACACTCATTTTTTATGAGGCTCCGCACAAATTAAAAAACACGCTTTCCGATATGCAAAAGACATTCGGCGGTGACAGAAAAATCGCTCTTGTACGTGAACTTACAAAAATTCACGAAGAAGTGAAAAGATGTACAATCGACGAGGCAATCGCATATTATTCCGAAAACAATCCGCGCGGTGAATATGTACTTGTAGTCGAGGGTGCAAAGGAAGTCGAAGAAACGGAAGAAAACGAATGGGAAAACATTTCAATTAAAGAACACGTTGACAAATACATTGCGGAAGGTATGACTTCAAAAGACGCAATAAAAAAAGCCGCCGCAGACAGAAATCTTCCGAAACGTGACGTATACAACGAATATCACAGAGGTGAATAACGTGAAAAAGAGAACATTATTTTTAATAGGTACTGCCGCCGCGGCAGGCATATACAGTGCAATAACAGGCAAAGGTTTATTCAACAAACCACGCTTTAAAGAACAGCACGAACGCGTTGCAAACTACGTTGAAACTCACTATCCGAACGCGGTTTACACTCCTATCGAAATGACCGCAAACGGTTGGGTAACGGTCATAAGACGTATTGCAAGACCGAACATAATCCTTTACATCACCCGTGACGGAAACGGCAATTATGTCTTTACCGAATCGGAAGTCCGAAATGCGTAACCAAAAACAACGCTTTGGCATAGTATAAACCATAAACAAATTAAAGGAGGTTTTTACTATGTTTTTCGGCGGAGGATGTAATAACAATTCAGACAGTTGGATATGGATTGTGGTAATAGTGGCACTTGTTATACTTTGCTGTGACGGTAATATTTTCGGCGGAAGCAATAACAACTGCTGTTGCTGTTGCGATCCATGCTGCGACCCTTGCTGTGACAATCACAAAAACGATTGCTGCTAAAATCTACTGTACTTAAAGGTGCCGGCATATCGGCACCTTTTTTAGTGCAAAATAAATTTTACAAAAAATTAATAAAAAACAGTAGTAATCCTTACGTTTTTGTGATATAATATACGTTAATAATGCGATAATTCCATTCTTTGGGATTACACAGACCGATATTATTTATGAGGAGAAAAATAAATGAGTATATTCGACAAAATATTCGGCACATATTCTGACAGAGAACTAAAGAGAATACGTCCTATTGCAGACAAAGTTATGGCACTTGAGGACGATATGGCAAAACTTTCAGATGCAGAATTAAAAGCCAAGACACCTGAGTTTAAGGAAAGACTTAAAAACGGCGAAACACTTGATGATCTTCTTCCTGAGGCATTTGCGGTAATGCGTGAGGCAAGCTGGCGTGTACTTGGAATGAAACACTTCTATGTACAGGTTATCGGTGGTATTATTCTTCATCAGGGACGTATCGCAGAAATGAAAACAGGTGAAGGTAAAACTCTTGTTTCTACACTTCCTGCATATTTGAACGCTTTAACCGGTGACGGTGTACATATTGTCACCGTAAACGATTATCTTGCTAAGCGTGACAGTGAGTGGATGGGAAAAGTTTACCGTTATCTTGGTATGAGTGTCGGACTTATTATTCACGAACTTGACAACGGTGAAAGACGTGAGGCATATGCCGCTGACATTACTTACGGTACAAATAACGAACTTGGTTTCGACTATCTTCGTGATAACATGGTTGTTCATAAAGAAGAAATGGTACAGCGCGGTCATAATTATGCAGTAGTCGATGAAGTTGACTCAATTCTTATAGATGAGGCGAGAACTCCGCTTATCATTTCCGGTATGGGCGAGGACGCAAATGACCTTTACAGAGTTGCCGATATGTTCGTTAAACGTCTTAAAAAGGTTGTCGTTACAGAACACGACGACAAACAGCTTGACGAAGATGTAGATGCAGATTATATCGTTGACGAAAAAGCAAAAACAGCTATGCTTACTGAACAGGGTATTAAAAAGGCTGAACAAGGTTTCGGTATCGAAAACCTTTCCGACCCTGAAAATATGAAGCTTCAACACCATATCAACCAAGCCTTGCAGGCTAATGGTGTTATGCACCGCGACCAACAGTATGTTGTTCAGGACGGCGAGGTTATGATTGTTGATGAATTTACAGGACGTATAATGCCGGGCAGACGTTACAGTGACGGTTTGCACCAAGCTATCGAAGCAAAGGAAGGCGTTAAAATCGAAAACGAGTCAAAGACTCTTGCAACAATCACATTCCAAAACTTCTTCCGTCTTTACAACAAGCTTTCGGGTATGACAGGTACAGCTCTTACTGAAGAAGAAGAATTCCAACATATATATAAGCTTGACGTTGTTGCCGTTCCTACAAATAAGCCGGTAATCCGTAAGGATTTACACGACGTTGTATTCAAAACAGAAAAAGGCAAGTTTATGGCGGTTATCAAGCAAATTCAAGAATGTAACGCAAAGGGACAGCCTGTACTTGTAGGTACTGTAAACGTAGACAAGTCGGAAATACTTTCGGCACTTCTAAAGCGTGCAGGAATTAAACACGAAGTCCTAAATGCGAAGTATCACGCAAAAGAGGCTGAAATCGTTGCACAGGCAGGTAAAAAAGGCGCTGTAACAATCGCAACAAACATGGCAGGTCGTGGTACTGACATTAACCTTGGCGGTAATGCAGAATATATGGCTAAGCATGAAATGGCACGTCAAGGATTTACAGATGAGCTTATCGCAGAGGCAACAGGTTTCGGTGATACAGATGATGAAGATATTATCAATGCAAGAAAAGTATTTACCGAACTTAACGACAAATTCAAAGCACAAATCAAGCCGGAACAAGACGAAGTTCGCGAGCTTGGCGGTTTGTATATTATAGGTACTGAACGTCACGAATCAAGACGTATCGACAATCAGCTTAGAGGTCGTGCAGGTCGTCAGGGTGATCCCGGTGTATCTCAATTCTTCCTTTCACTTGATGATGATCTTATGAGAATTTTCGGCAGCGACAAGGTTAAGTCTATGGTTGACGCACTCGGTCTTGAAGAGGACGAGCCTATTCAAGCAAAAATGCTTACAAATGCAATCGAAAATGCACAAAAAAATCTTGAAAGCAGAAACTTTGATTCTCGTAAACATGTTCTTCAATACGACGAAGTTATGAACGAACAGCGTAAGATTATATACGCACAGCGTCAAATGGTACTTGACGGTGAGGATATAAGCGGTACTATCAAGAATATGATGGAATCTGCAATCGACAGTGCACTTGACGATTATATCGGAATTTCAGAAATTCCTGAAGATTGGAACATTCGTGCAATCACAGAATTTGCAAATCAATATCTAAATGCTCAAGGTGAATTTAAAATCCCTGAGGAAGATATGGAAACTATCACAAAAGCAGACGTTAAGGATATGCTTATGGAGCTTGGCAACAAGCGTTACGAATCACAAGAAGAAGTATTCGGCGAGAATATGCGTGAGCTTGAAAGAGTGCTTATGCTTAGAGTTGTCGATACTCTTTGGATGGATCATCTTGACGAAATGGAACACGTTAAACGTGAAATCGGTCTTAGAGCATACGGTCAGCATGACCCTGTTCTTGAATACAGAAATGTCGGCAGTGAGCTTTACGAAAATATGCTTGACAGCATAAAGAAAGATACTGTAAGATACGTACTTTCAGCTATGCCGAGAGTTAAGATTGAACGTGAGCAAGTCGCTAAACCGCTTGATACAGGCGGTGACGGTTCTCTCGGAAACACACCTAAACGTGCAAAGAAAGAACCCGGCAGAAACGACCCTTGCCCATGCGGCAGCGGTAAGAAATACAAGAACTGCTGTGGTAAGAACAAATAATCTAAACAAACCCTACGGTTTTTTTACACGCTGACAGACGTCAAGAAATTAGTTCGGATTTTGTGAAAATGAACTCGTCTGCGTACGTGGTTACGTTAGAGTTTATTTTCACAAAAAGTGCACAGGCAAGCCGTATATCGAAGATAGGTTTGCCTGTTATTTATTATAGCTATAAATTAAATTTTTAAATATATAAATAATATTTTGCACGTTCCGGACAATTTGTCGACAATCTGAGGGTATTGCAAAATGCAATACCCTTTTTACACGAAATTTTTACGAAAGGATATAAATAATGAACGTAAGAGAATTACTCGGCAAGAGAATGCTGTTTTTTGACGGCGGTATGGGTTCAATGCTGCAAAAAAACGGTATGGGTGCGGGTGAAATTCCCGAACTTTTAAACCTTACAAATGCCGCTTTAATAGAAAAAATACATACCGAATATCTTGAAGCGGGTGCAAATATCATAACCACAAACACCTTCGGTGCAAACCCGTTAAAATCAGAAGAAATCGGCGAAAGCCTTGATATGATTATCGCCGCCGCAATAGGCATTGCAAGAAAGGCGGTAAACAGTTTTCAATCAGAGGAAAATCCGCGATTTGTTGCATTCGACATCGGTCCTTGCGGTAAATTGTTAGAGCCTTTGGGCGACCTTTCTTTTGATGATTGCTATGACGCATTTGCGAAAATCGCAAAAACTGCCGAAAAATGCGGTGCCGACCTTGTTATAATAGAAACAATGTCTGACACTCTTGAGGCAAAAGCCGCCGTACTTGCAGTAAAGGAAAACACTTCACTCCCTATTTTCTGTACAATGACGTTTGACGAAAGCTATAAAACGCTTACGGGCGGTGACGTCAAGGTTATGTCGGCGATTATGGAAGGACTTGGGGTTGATTGTGTCGGTATAAACTGCGGTCTTGGTCCTGCTCAAATCGGTGAAATGATGACTGACCTTGCCGAAATTTCTTCAATTCCTATAATGGCACAGCCAAACGCAGGTTTGCCGCAAATCGAAAACGGCAAAACAGTTTACAATGTATTACCGGAACAATTTGCAGACGAATGTGAACATATGGCAAAGCTTGGTGCGTCTGTTCTCGGCGGTTGTTGCGGTACAACACCTGACCATATAAGAAGTCTTGTTGAAAAATGCAAAAACTACAAACCGATAGTCGAAGAAAAAAACATCACTGTCGTTGCGTCATATTCAAAAACGGTTATACTCGGGAAAGGTCCTGTAATTGTCGGCGAACGTATCAATCCAACAGGTAAGAAAAAGTTTAAAGAAGCACTTAGAAACGGCGACATAGACTATATTCTAAACGAGGCATTTGCACAACGTGACGCAGGTGCGCACATACTTGACGTAAACGTCGGACTGCCTGAAATTGACGAATGTTCGACAATGGAAAAAGCAGTTAAGGCTATCAGTGCCGCAGTAAATCTTCCTTTACAGATAGACAGTTCCGACCCTGTAACAACCGAACGTGCATTGCGTATTTACAACGGTAAACCTATGGTAAACTCCGTAAACGGCAAGGAAGAAAGCATAAATGCAATTATGCCGATAGTTCAAAAATACGGCGGTGTACTTGTCGGACTTTGTCTTGACGAGGAAGGTATCCCTCCCACTGCCGAACAAAGATTTGAAATTGCAAAAAAAATCCGTGACAGAGCGTCAGAATACGGCATAAAGCCGAAAAACCTTGTAATGGACGCACTTACTCTTACAATTTCGGCACAGCAAAAAGAGTCTGCCGAAACAATCAAAGCATTGAAAATGATAAAGGACCGGCTTGGCATTTGTACAACGCTTGGCGTATCTAACATATCATTCGGGCTTCCGCGCCGAGAAATAGTCAACGGAACATTCTTCGCATTGGCACTTAACAACGGTCTTGACGCTTGTATTATCAACCCGTGTGCCGATTCAATGATTAACACCTATCGTGCATTTATGGCACTTTCGTGCTATGACGCGGATTGTCAGGAATATGTAAGCAAATATGCGGGTACAAAGTCACAGACAACCGTAACAAAAGAAAATCAGGCGGAAGAAAAAGCTGAAAATGTCAATCCGCTTTTCGATATAATCATAAAAGGTCTTAAAGACCAGTCGTTTGACGAAACAGTTCGTCAGCTTGAAACTACCGATCCGATGGACATTATCAACAACATACTTGTTGAAGCACTTAACGTTGTCGGTCGTGAGTTTGAAAAAGGTACAATGTTCCTACCTCAGCTTATGATGAGTGCAGAAACCGTCAAAAATTCATTTGACGCAATCAAGGCTCACATTGACCAAAGCGGCGAAGCACAGGAAAGCAAAGGTAAAATCTTGGTTGCAACGGTTAAAGGCGATATTCACGACATCGGCAAAAACATCGTAAAGGTGCTTTTGGAGAACTACGGTTATGATGTTTATGATTTAGGCAAGGACGTACCGCCCGAACTTATTGTCGAAACATTAAAAGAAAACGACATTCACATATGCGGACTTTCCGCACTTATGACTACAACAGTAGTAAGTATGGAAGATACAATCAAAGCAATTCGTGCGGCAGGACTTGATACAAAAGTATGGGTCGGAGGTGCGGTGCTTACACAGGAATATGCCGATATGATAGGTGCGGACAAATACTGCAAAGACGCACTTTCTTCGGTAACTTACGCAAACGAATTTTTTGGAAATTAATAAAAATTGAGAGTACGGAAACAAATTAATCTAAGCAGATAAATCAAATGTCGATTTATCTGCTTTATTTTTTTGCAATAATGACAGATTTGAATTGACAAAAACAAAAAAGAATGTTATAATCAATTCATAGTGAACAAATAGGAAAATAGGAGTATAGAATTACGGTATGGAAAATCAATTTGAACGAACGGAACTTCTTTTAGGAAAAGATGCCATACAGAAACTGAAAAATGCACACGTTGCGGTTTTCGGTGTAGGCGGTGTAGGCGGTTTTGTTGTCGAGGCGCTCGTTAGGAGCGGTGTAGGCGAAATAGACGTTATAGACAAAGACACCGTTTCGCTTTCAAACATAAACCGACAGATAATCGCACTTCACAGTACTGTCGGACAACCTAAAGTCGAAGTTATAAAAAATCGTGCATTGGATATAAATCCAAATGTAAAAATAAACGCGTTTGAAACATTCTTCTTGCCCGATACGGCAGATATGTTTGATTTTTCAAAATATGATTACGTTGTTGACGCAATAGACACCGTAAAAGGTAAAATTGAAATAATACTTCGTGCCGAAAAAGCCGGAGTAAAAATTATCAGCTCTATGGGTGCGGGAAACAAGCTTGATCCGACACTTTTTGAAGTTTCGGACATTTACAAAACGTCCGTATGCCCTTTGGCGCGCGTTATGCGCCGCGAGCTTAAGGCAAGAGGTATAAAAAAATTAAAGGTAGTTTATTCAAAAGAAGAGGCTATCAAAATTCCGTCACCGGACGGCGAAAAACCTGTTCCGGGAAGTATTGCGTTTGTACCGTCAGTTGCGGGATTGATTATAGCCGGAGAAATAATTAAAGATTTGGTTAAGGAGGAATAACATTGAAAATTTCAACTAAAGGCAGATACGCCGTAAGGCTTATGCTTGACGTTGCAATTCACGGTATGGATAAAAACGTTTCTATGCGTGATGTTGCAGAACGTCAAAATATATCAATAAAATATCTTGAACAAATTGTGAGTATACTTACCCGTGTGGGATACTTAAAGAGTGTGCGTGGTGCCCAAGGCGGTTACCGACTCACAAAAGCACCGTCAGAATACACAATCGGAGATATTTTGCGTACAACGGAGGGAACACTTTCACCTGTATCGTGTCTTGAAGATGAAGAAAATACTTGTCCGCGAGTTTCTGTGTGTCCGACAATAAAGCTTTGGAAAGGGCTTTATGATGTTATCAATAAATATGTTGACAGCATTACTCTTGAAGATTTGGTAAACGAAAGTATTGCAATCAATTCACCTGATTTTTGTATATAAAAATAACGGACGGCTATGGTTCGTCCGCTGCGAATACAGTGTGTAGGGGCGATCATTGGTCGCCCTTTTTTAATTCCCAATATTGTGCCACCCCTCAGTCAACTTCGTTGACAGCTCCCCTCAAGGGGAGCCTTTTTTTGCCTCTCCTTGAGGGGCGGTGGCACGAAGTGTCGGAGTGGTGGCTTTTGCGGGATGTCGTGGGACGCCGTCACCTACTAACAAACCACTCGGGCAACCAATGATCGTCTCTACGAATGTTCGCATTTGGGACGTCGTGGGGGCTGTCCCATACGAAGTAAGGTATTTACTTATTAATTACTTCCCCGATATTATTAATCTGAATTGAAATAGTTCCGTCATCGTTATTTATAAATTCGATATACTCATTATTTTGATAATATTCAGCCGGGAAAATAACTTCAACACCGATATCCGTTACAATTTTCACGTTTGACGCCAATTTCTTTGTAACATAGCTATTCACTTCAACCTTTTGAGGTACGTTTGCTTTCTCAATTTTGTCGATAAACTCACTTTTCATACCCGGTTTACCGTCAAAAATTTTATCGGCAACCTGTTCGGTATCAAGAAATTCCGTTTCGCCCTCCTCAATATTTTCAGTTATGTATTCTTTCATTTTTGAAAGTGTTTCGATAGTGTCACCGCCGTTTTCCTCCGTAACCTTTTTCGCAATTTTACATACTGCATTTACGGATTCTCTTGAAGAAATATCATAAATACATTCAAGCAATACATCTGCGATAAGGTCAGTTGTTTCACCGTCGATTTTACGCTTTTTACCGAGATATTTAATTGAAAAATCATCTTCAAAAATAAACGCACATTCCGCAATTTTTTGTGAAGTAGTCGGCAAAATCGCATAATGGTTTATAATCTGATTTTTCACTTTACCGTCGTCCTGCAAAACTTGGTGTGTATACCCTATTTTATTTTCACACTTTAAAACCGCAAGCAACGGACGTTCATTTATCATACAATCGCAAACTATAAGGTCGGACGAATCGGGCTTATCCGATTGAGTAACTCCCTCATAAACGCGTTGCGCAATAAATTTCGACATTGTAATAAAATAATTTTCGTCCTTTATATACTCTGCCAAATGATATTTAAAACCGCTGTTTTCCGAAAATTCGGCATTTCGCATACTTGCGTCCTCAAAAACTTTTTCTATATGCTTTGTAATAAAACTGTTTATACTTGCGTCTGTAACATCAAGTTCTTCTTCCGAGTACACACTCACACCCGAATTTGCGTCAAGTATATGTACAATCGCTCTTTTTAATGATGCTATCATTTTATCAATCCTTTCAAATCAAGTAAAATTTATTATACCATATCACTCAAAAAAAGTAAACATTGACAAACATAACTTTAGTGTTTATACTAAAAATATCTAACAGAAACGGCGGTGAAATTATGCAAAAATATAAAGACAAATCTTTGAATATTGAAGAAAGAATTGACGATTTACTCTCTAAAATGACAAACGAAGAAAAGGTCGGTCAAATGTTGCAAGTCAGCTACAACACGTTGAGCAAAGAAGATTACGAAAAGTACAAAAATCTCGGTATCGGCTCATTCCTGCACGTTTTAGGTGATGAGGCAGACGATATAAAAAAACGCGCAGAAAAGACACGGCTCGGCATACCTCCGATATTCGGCATTGACGCAATTCACGGTCACTGTCTTTTAAACGGTGCAACAGTGTTTCCGTCACAGCTTGCAATGTCATCAAGTTTCAATCGCAAGTTAATACACGATATGGGCAAGGCTACTGCCAAAGAAGTCGCGGCAGACGGTCTTGACTGGACATTCTCCCCCGTTTTATGTATCGCAAGAGATTTAAGGTGGGGACGCGTAAACGAAACATTCGGTGAGGACAGTTATGTTATAGGCGAACTCGGCAAAGCCATAATTGAGGGATACGAAGAAGACAATTTGATTATTGCGTGTGCAAAGCATTACATTGCATACGGTGAGGCAACAGGCGGACGTGACGCGTACGACAGTGAGGTCAGTGAAAGAAAAATCAGAGAAGTATTCCTACCGCCGTTTGAAAAAGCCGCAAAAATCGGTTGCGGTTCGGTTATGACCGCTTACGGCTCTGTTGACTCCGCTCCTCTTAATGCCAATCCGCGTATGGTAAGAGAAATTCTTAAAGACGAAATCGGTTTTGACGGATTTGTTGTGAGCGATTACGAAAATGTCTTAAATCTTGTCACCAGGCAATTCATAGCCGAAAATTTAAAAAACGCGTCCAAACTGTCGATTGAGGCAGGCAACGATATGAGTATGAATACGCACGAATTTTACGATTGCGTTTCAGAACTTATAGAGGACAACGAAATTGACATAAAATATATTGATGACGCGGTAAGAAGAATACTTAGAGCAAAATTCAGAATAGGTCTTTTTGACGGTAAAAAGACAGTTGACAGAAGCGTCATAAACTGCAATGAACACAAAAAACTTAATCACAAACTTGCACAGGAAAGTGCAGTTTTACTTAAAAATGACGGTATACTGCCGCTAAAAGGAAACAAAACCATCGCCGTTATAGGACCTAATGCGGACGACATAAGAGCGATTTACGGCGACTGGACATATTTTTCACACCCTGTTCCGAAAGAAAACGTTACACCTATGGGCGACTACTACACGATACGTCGCGGTATGGAGGAAGTATTCGGAAAAGAGAATATTTTATACAGCAAAGGCTGTGACATTTTAGGTGAAGAAAATTATATTGATGACGCGGTAAAAATTGCCGAAAAGGCTGACGCGGTTGTATGTGTAATCGGCGACTGCCTTGCTCAAAACGGCGAGTATCGCGACAGAGCCGACCTTGAATTATCGGGTTATCAAACAGAACTTGTCAAACGTCTGATTGACACGAAAAAGCCCGTAATAGCCGTACTTGTAAACTGCAAACCGCTTTGCATATCGTACCTAAAAGAAAACTGCAATGCAATTATCGAGGACTTTAACGGCGGTGACTTTGCCGGTTTGGCGATTGCGGAAATGATTGGCGGTAAATTTAATCCGAGCGGTAAATTGACAATTTCTTTCCCGCGTCACAGTTCCCAAACGCCTTGCTACTACAATCAATACGAGGGTTGGCACGGCGGTAAGTATGTTGATTTGGAAAAAGGCTATGTATACGAATTCGGTGACGGACTTTCCTACTCCGAATTTGAATATTCAAACCTACGCTTATCCCAAAACACAATAAAAAATGAGGAAGAAATAACCGTATCGGTTGATGTTACAAACAAAGGCAATATGGACGGCAAAGAAACCGTACTTATGTTTGTCAACGACGTCATAAGCTCCGTCCTCACACCGACAAAACAATTAAAAGGTTTTGAAAAGGTATTTATAAAATCAGGCGAAACAGCAACGGTAAACCTAAAATTAAACATAAAAGACCTTGCAATCGTGACGAGAGATTTGGAATATATCGTTGAAAAAGGCAAGTTTGAAATTATGGTCGGCAGAAACACAAAAGAATATTTAAAAGATATTTTATCGGTCGAAGAAAACATAAAATTATAATTGAGCCTGTCGACAAAATGTCGACAGCTCCAAAAATCACATCATAGATGTAATTTTTGAGTATTTTCAAAGAAAAAATCATAAAGTTCCTCCAAAGTCGAAACTTTAGATTTTCAGCCTTTTCTGTCGCACATGTCGCCAGAAAAGATTAAACTTGAGGTTGCACCTCAAACTTCCCTAAATAAAGTAGACAAAACTGCAACGGTTTTGTTTAAAATCTGAATTTTTTATCACTCATAATATAAAAATTATGAGTGATTTTTTTTGATAAAATTCGCTTGATAATGAATATTTTAATCTCAAAATTCAATAATATACAAAAAATTTGTTTTAACATAAATATAAGTATCTAACAGTAACAATTCTGTATAAAAACAGTTGACAATTAGCTTATTCGCTGATAAAATAAAAATAGTACGATAATATATTTGTACATATTCCGTCATAAAATGACGGACAAAACAGCACCATCTTTTCAAAAAAGCATTAGCTTTTAGAAAATTCGATTTTCCACAAGACAAATCAAATATGGTGGTTTTTTTTCGGCACAGAAAATCGGTGTGCCAATATTTATTACATTAAATTTCAAAGGGGGAATTTTTTTGAGAATGACCGGTGCTGAAATGGTTGTTAAAACACTTGAAAAGAACGGCGTTAAGGTTGTATTCGGTTATCCGGGTGCGGCTAACTGTCCTATTATAGATAAGCTGTCCTTTTCTTCCATAAAGCATATCCTTACTCGTAATGAGCAGGGTGCGGCTCATATGGCTTCCGGCTACGCAAGAGTTACGAAACAGGCAGGTGTCTGTACCGCAACTTCAGGTCCGGGTGCTACAAACCTTATAACAGGTATCGCAACCGCATATATGGATTCTATTCCGATGGTTGCACTTACAGGTCAGGTTGCTACAAAGCTAATCGGTAAAGACGCTTTCCAAGAAGTTGACATTACAGGTGCTACGTTGCCTTTTACAAAGCACAGCTACCTTATAAAAGACGGACTTGACATTCCGCGTGTTGTAAATGAGGCATTTCATATTGCAAACACAGGCCGTCCGGGTCCTGTACTTATCGACTTCCCTATGGATCTTCTAAAAAAGGAATTTGATTATCCGGACGAAGATGAGGACGTTAATATCCGTGGCTACAAGTTAATGGGCAAAGCTAACGAATCACAGGTTAAGAAGGTTGCCGAGGCAATCAAAGGTGCTAAAAAGCCGGTTATACTTGCCGGTGGCGGTGTCGTTATATCCGATGCTACAAATGAATTCAGAAAATTTGTAAAAGAAACAGATATTCCTGTTGTTTCAACAATGATGGGTATAGGTATTCTTCCGTCGGACAATCCGAGATACTACGGTATGATCGGTTCACACGGTGTTAAGAGAGCTAATCTTCTTTTCAATCGTGCAGACCTTGTAATCGTAATGGGTTCAAGACTTGGTGACAGAACTGTGGCAAATGTCAAAGGACTTGAGGAAGGCAACAAGCTTATACATATCGACCTTGACCCTGCCGAAATCGGCAAAAACACTCAGCCTTATATTCCTGTTGTCGGTGATATTAAAGATGTTCTTGAACAGCTTACATCGCAAATTTCAGGTTACAAGACAAGCAAAGAGTGGATTGACGAAGCTGAAGAACTACGTCAAAGATTTACACATAAACCGGTATGTGAGGATAACGGATTTGTAAATCCGAAGTATTTCTTAAACGTACTTTCGGAAAAGACAAATTCAGATGTATACCTTTCAACCGAAGTCGGTCAAAACCAGATTTGGTGTGCCAATAACTTCAACTTTAAAACACCACGTTCACTTTTGACTTCAGGCGGATTTGGTACAATGGGTTACGGACTTCCTGCCGCAATCGGTGCGTCTGTTGCCGCAAACGGCTCAAAGCCTGTTATCGCGGTAATGGGTGACGGCAGTTTCCAAATGGATTTACCGGAAATGGGTACTATGGCTCAATGGGATATTCCTGTTAAAATGGTATTGTTCCAAAACCACCGTCTTGGTATGGTACACGAACATCAGTATCTTCTTTATAAATCAAATTATCAGGCTGTTGAAATAGAAGGAAAACCTGATTTTGCAATGCTTGCAAAGGCATACGGCTTTGAGAGCGGCGTAGCTAACGAAAACAGTGAGGTTTCAGAGGCGATAGATAAGATGATGGCACATGACGGTTCATATCTTCTTATCGTAAACGTAAATCCTTTTGAACCTACCGGTGATGCTCTTAATGAGGCTACTCTTCCGAAAAAGGAGGATAAGTAATATGGAAAGATATACATTATCAGTCCTTGTCGAAAACAATCCGGGTGTACTTTCAAGAGTTGTAGGCTTGTTTTCAAGACGTGGATTTAACATTCATTCACTTTCAGTGGGTACTACCCAAGACCCGCAAGTATCTCGTATCACTATTGAAGTGAACGGCGATGCACAAATTGTCGAACAAGTGTCAAAACAGCTTTCAAAGATTATGGAAGTTATCAAAATTAAGACACTTCGTGACAGCGAAATCGTAAAGAGAGGACTTTCACTTGTAAAAGTTAAGGTTACACCTAAGACAAGAAGTGAAGTTATCGAAATTACAAACGTATTCAGAGCAAAGATAGTTGATATTTCACCTAACACTTTGACTATCGAATTGACAGGTCATAATACAAAGCTTAACGCATTTATCGACCTTGTAGAGCCGTACGGAATTGAAGAAATCGCCCGTACCGGTATGACTGCTCTTGAACGCGGGGCAAACACATTAAAACTAGATAAATAATTATTATTTATAATACATATTTAAGAAAGAGGTAATCAAAATGGCAAAAACATTAGACCATGAAGCAAAAGTATTTTATGAAAGCGATTGTAATCTTGGACTACTAAAGGGCAAGACTATCGCAATTATCGGCTACGGTTCACAAGGTCACGCTCACGCACTAAACCTAAAGGACTCTGGCTGCGATGTAATCATCGGTCTTTATGAAGGTAGTAAGTCATGGAGCAAGGCTGAAAAGCAAGGCTTGAAAGTATATACATCAGCAGAGGCTGCAAAGAAGGCTGACATCATCATGATTCTTATCAACGATGAAAAGCAAGCTGACTTGTACAAGAACGAAATCGAACCAAATCTTGAACCGGGCAATATGCTTATGTTTGCTCACGGTTTCAACATTCACTTCGGAACAATCGTTCCTCCTGCAGACGTTGACGTTACAATGATCGCTCCTAAGGGTCCTGGTCACACAGTACGTTCAGAATATCTTGAAGGTAAGGGTGTTCCTTGTCTAATCGCTGTTGAACAAGACGCAACAGGTAAGGCACAGGATTTAGCACTTGCTTACGCTTTGGGTATCGGTGGTGCAAGAGCCGGTGTTCTTGAAACAACATTCAGAACAGAAACAGAAACAGACCTATTCGGTGAACAGGCAGTTCTTTGCGGCGGTGTTACAGCTCTTATGCAAGCAGGTTTTGAAACACTTGTTGAAGCAGGTTATGACCCAAGAAACGCTTACTTTGAGTGTATCCACGAAATGAAACTTATCGTTGACCTTATTTACCAAAGCGGTTTCAAGGGTATGAGATACTCAATTTCTAATACTGCTGAATACGGTGACTATGTAACAGGTCCTAAGATTGTTACTGCTGAAACAAAGAAGGCTATGAAGAAAGTTCTTTCTGATATTCAAGACGGTTCATTCGCTAAGGAATTCCTACTTGATATGTCACCTGCAGGTCGTCAAGTTCACTTCAAGGCTATGAGAAAGATTGCAGGAGAACACCAACTTGAACAAGTCGGTGAAGAAATCCGTAAGCTTTATAGCTGGAACAGCGAAGACGATAAGCTTATCAATAACTAATTTGACGTATTTAAAAAGACTTCACGAAAGTGAAGTCTTTTTTGTTGCATTTTTGCCACCACTCCGTCACTCCGTGACACCTCTCCTCAAGGAGAGGCTTGTTTGGCTCCCATTGAGGGGAGCTGTCAACAACGTTGACTGTGGGGTGGCACTATCTGTTTCATTTTAAGGGCGACCACTGGTCACCCCTACAACACCGATATTTTTTATGCTTTTCTTGCCACCACTCTGTGACACCTCGCCTCATAAGGCTCCCATCGAGGGGAGCTGGCGACGCAGTCGACTGAGGGGTGGTACTATCTGTTTATTTTAAGAACAACCACTGGTCGCCACTACAACACCGATATTTTTTATGCTTTTCTTGCCACCACTCCGTCACTTCGTGACACCTCTCCTCAAGGAGAGGCTTGTTTGGCACCATAGAGGGGAGCTAGCGACGCAGTCGACTGATGGGTGGCACATTTAATGGCGACTAATGGTCGCCACTACGAAACATCAAACGCAACACAAAAAGCCGTCAAAGTAATACTTTGACGTCTTTTACATTATTCAATTATACGATTTCCGCGCCGCTTTGAATATCATTAAGAGTAGTCAAAACAGTAAGTTTATCTTCAAATTCGGCTGACAAAATCATACCGCAAGATTCAAGTCCCATCATCTTTCTCGGTTTCAAGTTTGCAACGAACAACACATTTTTACCGATTAATTCTTCAGGCTTATGGAACTTTGCTATACCTGAAAGAATTTGTCTTGTTTCACTTCCGACTTGCAATGTAAATCTAAGAAGCTTTGATGACTTTGGCACTTTTTCGCATTCAAGTACCTTACCGACACGAATATCAAGTTTTTCAAATTCTTCAAACTCGATATAATCTTTATACGGTGCAATTTCAATCTTTTCTTCTTCCGGCTGACCGAATTCTTCTTCAAGTTCGGCAAGTTTCTTTTCTGCGTCAATTCTTTGGAACAGCGGAACAGCCTCACCTACTTTTGTACCCGCCTTTGTTTCACCGAATGTATTTGTACTTTCAAAGCTCAAATCATCTGCACCGATTTGTTCGGCGATTTTCTTTGATGTTTCAGGCATATACGAGCTTAACAATGCCGCAATAATTCTGATTGTTTCAACAAGATTATAAAGCACTGTGCCCAATCTTGGCTTATCGTCTTCATTCTTTGCAAGCACCCATGGAGTTGTTTCGTCAATATACTTATTCGCTCTGTCAACAACTTTCCAGATTTCGTCCATACTATCCGCAACGTGAAGTGTATTCATCTTCTTAATAATCTTATCAATCGCACCTGTTGCAACAGCTTTCAAATCATCATCAAAATCACCGTGTACGTCACCGCTCTGAATTTCACCGTCAAAATATTTATTAATCATTGCAACAGTTCTGTTTACAAGATTGCCAAGTGTATTTGCAAGGTCACTGTTAAATCGGCTGATAAACACTTCATAAGTGATTGTACCGTCTTGTGCGAAAGGCATTTCGTGAAGTGAATAATATCTTACCGCGTCAACACCGAAATGCTTTACAAGGTCCTCCGCATAAATTACGTTACCTCTTGACTTACTCATCTTTTCATCACCGACAAGCATCCAAGGGTGTCCGAACACCTGTTTCGGAAGCGGTTCGCCCAATGCCATAAGCATAATCGGCCAATAAATTGTATGGAAACGAAGAATATCCTTACCGATAATATGCACATCGGCAGGCCAATACTTATTATACAATTCGCCCTTTTCTTCCGGTGTATAGCCAAGTGCCGTAATATAGTTTGAAAGTGCGTCAATCCACACGTACACGATATGTCCAGGGTCAAACTCAACAGGAATACCCCATGTAAAGCTCGTTCTTGACACGCACAAATCCTGCAATCCCGGCTTTAGGAAGTTATTAACCATCTCATTCTTACGTGATTCAGGTTGAATAAATTCAGGGTGTGACTCGATGTATTCCATAAGCTTGTTCTGATACTTGCTCATCTTGAAGAAATAGGCCTCTTCCTTAGCCTTTTTAACTTCTCTGCCGCAATCAGGACACTTACCGTCTACAAGCTGTGTTTCAGTCCAGAATGATTCACAAGGTGTACAGTACCAACCTTCATATTCACTCTTATAAATATCACCTTGATCATAAAGCTTTTTAAAAATCTGCTGAACAGCCTTAACGTGATAATCGTCGGTTGTACGGATAAATTTATCATAGCTGATATTAAGCATATCGGCAATATCCTTAATTTGTCCCGCAATCTTATCAACGTGCTGTTTCGGTGTTATACCCTCATTTTCAGCGATTTCCTGTATCTTCTGACCGTGTTCGTCAGTACCTGTAAGGAAAAATACATCCTTACCTATAAATCTGTTAAAACGTGCTATTGCGTCCGTAAGAACTATCTCATATGTATTACCTATATGAGGTTTCTTTGAAGTGTACGCAATGGCAGTAGTAATATAAAACTTTTCTTTACTCATTCCAGTCACTCCCCATTAAATTAATAACAAAATCTTTGAACAATAGGCACTGTTCTTTTATAAATCTGCCTATTCTCTTTAAAAGTCTTATCGGTGCGTCAAACACACCCGCTTTATAAAAACTGATTATCAGCATAAGTATTATCGGGCCTAAAATCATACCGCCGATACTAAGCGTTCTGTAACCTATATACATAGACATAAGCGTCAATATCGGATTCATACCTATTCTTGAGCTTACAAGTTTCGGTTCGGTAAAATGTCGCATAAGCGCAACTGCGGCATATATAACAATCAGACCAACTCCGAGTTTAATATTGCCGTTCAAAAACGAAATAAGCGACCACGGCCACAAAACAAGACCGCTGCCGAAGAATGGCAATGCGTCCAAGAACGCAATACCTAACGCAATAAGAAGTGCATACTCAATATCAAGTATACTCAGTCCGATAAACATAATCGCAAACGCGATACACATAAGTATTCCCTGCGCTTTAATATAACCGCCGAGATACTTTTTCAATTCCGTCTTTATAAGATTCAGCCTGTCCACAAATTTAGGACTGAACACGCCCTGCACAGTCGACATAACTGTTTTGTTTTCCGAAACCATAAAATACGATGACAAGATAAAAACGACTATACCTATAAACACGCTCGGCAAAGCCTTTGCAAAATTGCCCGCATAATCAACCATAGGCGTTGACTTCATATTGATAAATTCGGCGGCTTTGCTTGAAATAGTTTCACCTGCCGAAGTAATCGCCTGTTGAATGTTGCTCGGCAAATTCATATACACAACAGACCATTTTTCGCCCAGTGCCTTTGTACTGTTTTGAATGTTTTCGTAAATAGTCGGAAACTGCGTATATAACATTCGTCCCTCATCAACAATTTTCCATATTGCAAATGTGAGAACACCACCAAAAATTCCGACTATCAGTACTATTACAAGCACCGCCGACAGTCCTCGCGGTATTTTCAGCCGTTTCTGTAATGTATCCGCAAGCGGATTTACCGCCATTGAGAACAGATAGCCGAGCAAAAACGGCAAAAACAACTTAACAAGAAAACCTAACAGCTGCAATATTTTAGGCAGACATATATATGCCGCCACAGCCAATATCACAACACCCAATACAAACAGTACAATTTTCACCCAATTTTTTTTCAGTTTCATAAAATCATTCCCTTCGTAAATCACGAGAATGTATCATTATTTTTCAAGGAATCTATTCATCAAAGTATATCCTTCTTCGATATAAATACCTGTCTTTTTACCATTTTCTTCAGTATATGTAAGATTAGCATTTTTATCCGTTTCGTTGGTGCTGTCATAGATGATGTACGGAACAGGGTCCGAAACGTGCGTCTTTAGCTTAATCGGAGTCGGATGGTCAGGAAGAATCATCATTCTGTAATCAATGCCTCTCTTTTCAAGCTCGTCCTTTAGGAACTTGACAACCTTTTTATCTATCGTTTCAACCGCAAATTTCTTCTTTTCAGGTGCACCTTGGTGTCCCATTTCGTCAGGAGCCTCCATGTGAACATAAACGAAGTCACTGCCGTTTAAAATTGCGTCAAGTGCGGCTTGTGCCTTACCTTCCCAGTTTGTGTCACAGTTACCTGTTGCACCTTCAACGTCAATCGAATTCATTCCGGCACATTTTGCAATACCTTTGATAAGATCAACAGCGGAAATAACACTGCCCTTCAGACCGAACTTTTCTTCAAAATTATCAAGCTGAGGTTTTGTACCCTCGCCCCATACCCATATTGATGTTGCAGGATTTTTGCCCTCTGCAACACGCTTTTTGTTTACAGGATGTTCTCTTAAAATCTTTTCACTTTTTTTCATCATTTCAAGAAGTGTATCCGCACCGTCACCCTTTGGAAGATGGTCTGTTATCTTCTTGTCTGAAATGTCGTGAGGAGGTGTTAATTCAACATTAGTCGAACCGCCCTCCCAAACTGTAAGATGACGGTAGCTGATACCCGGATAGAACTTAATCATATCAGTATCAAGCTCTTTTGCAACAGCTTTGATAAGCTCGGCAGCCTCTTCTGTTGTGATTTCGCCTGCACTGTAATCAAGCATTGTCTTATCCTCGTAATTTTCTTCGTCAGAAAGAGTTACAAGGTTACATCTGAATGTAACGTCATTGTCCTTTAGCGGAACGCCGATTGACGCCGCCTCAAGCGGTGAACGGCCGCTGTAACATTTCTTTGTATCATAACCCATAACAGATAGATTGGCTACGTCACTGCCCGGTTTCATACCGTCCTGAACAGTCTTAACCATACCCATCTCGCCATGCTGTGCCATATAGTCGATTGTAGGCTTATCAGCCACCTCTAAAATTGTTTTACCGTCAAATGCGTCAACGGGATAATCTGCCATACCATCGCCAAGTATTACTACATACTTCATTTTTTATCTTCCTTTCATTTTATCTTTATGTTTAAAGTTTATTCAGTCACGATTTTCACCAATATTGCTATTGCCCCACGTCCGACGTGAGTACCGATAAGCGGACCGAATTCACCATACATTTCTATACAATCTTCGCCGTATTCATCGCGAAGTTTTTCACAAGCCTCCTGTCCCTTATCCTCGTCCGACTGAACGATTAAGAACTTAGGATTTTCCGCGTCAAAATCAGAATCATCTTGAATTTTTGCAATCAATTTATCAAGCAGCTTTTTCTTACCTCTCAGCTTGTCTAAACTTTCAACAAGTCCGTGTTCTATTGTAAGTATTGGCTTGATGTCAAGCATTGTGCCGACAAATGCGGCTGCTTTTGAAAGTCTGCCGCCCTTTTCAAGATATTTTAACGTATCAACCAAAAGATAACATCTCCATGTTTTTATGTACTTTTCACATTCCGTTATAATCTCGTCAACGCTTTTGCCGTCCTTAGCCATTTGCGCCGCATGAACGGCGGTTTGTGCAATGTACAGAGAAAACTTCTGCGAATCGACAATGTGAAAATCCGCATTCGGATTTTCTTCTTCAATCTCACTCTTAACAAGATTTGCTGTTTGGTACTGACCGCTTGCGGCTGATGAAAGTGCAAAATATATTACGCTCTCATGCTCCTCACACTGCTGTTTAAAATAGTCAAGCATATCACCGAACGGTGTCTGTGAAGTAGTCGGAATACCGTCGTACTCCTCAAGTTTATCAAAAAATTGCTCATTTGTTATTTCAGTTCTCTGAACATATTGTTCAGTGCCGAAAATACTTAAAAATGATATAACGCCTATATTATATTTGTCGGCTATATCCTGCGGAATGTCCGAACCGGAATCCACTATTATTTTTATATCTGCCATATTTGCTCCTCTCATATAAATTCGGTATAAATAAAATTTAAAATTGTTTTTTTTATCTTGATTAAAGGCTTTAGACGCAGAGAAAATTGTTCACAGTGCCGTTTTGCAGCTCACGGTGCTGTACGGTTACCGCACTGAGCAAAAAATGGTGCTGTGGGCAATTTAATCAAGTCTAATTACCAATGGAATTGAGTCAGCTGTCCTAAATCCTTTAAATTATCAAACCCTTGCTGACGAAGTGCCTCGTATACAACAATCGCAACGGAATTTGAAAGATTAAGACTTCTCGCCTCTTCTATCATAGGTATTCTTATACAACGTTCTTCGTGTTCGTACAAAAGTTCTTCGGGAAGTCCTGCATCCTCACGACCGAACAATATATAATCGTTATCCTTAAATTCAGCCTCAACATATGTATGAGGTGCTTTTGTTGTTGCATAAAAATATCTTGCACCCTCTGTTTTTTCAAAAAAGTCCGCCAAATTATCGTAATAGCATACATTCAGCAAATGCCAATAATCCAAACCCGCTCTTTTCAAATTTTTATCGGTAATCTGAAAAGCCGTCGGACGTACAATATGAAGTCTACACCCTGTCGCCGCACAAGTACGGGCAATGTTGCCTGTATTCTGCGGTATTCTCGGTTCAACAAGAACTACATTAAACAAAAAATCATATCCTTTACTTTAGAAATTTAATCATAAATCTGTTTAACAGCGGTCGTTTTATCTTTACCGCTTTTTTGGGGCAAAGTTCTTGACAGCAAAAACATTTTATACATCTCTTCGTGTCAATAACAGGTTTACCCGATGACATATCAATCGCTTTCGGCGGACAACATCTCGCACATTCTCCGCAACCTACGCATATATCGTAATCCATTGCAGGCTTTGACGCAAGTGCGTTTATAAGTCGTGCATTAAGTGCGTCCGGAAGTGAAATCAATTTAATCAAATTAAAATGACTTTCGGGCTTTAAATAATCCTTCATAACAAGCGTTTTAATATCTTCGCCCGCTATATCAATTTTTTCCGCACTGTCACACACAAGTCCGCGTTCAATCGCCTCACGCACCGTATCAACTTCATTCGGCGCGTAATCAATCAAATAGCATGACGCCAAATCAAGCGCGTGTGCATTTTCTGATGCCATAACAAGTCCTATATGTCTGTTCTGACCTGCCGTCGGGCCGTTGCCCTCCATACCCCAAACAGCGTCCATAATAGACAATGTCGGTTTTACACATTCGTGCAAATCCACAAGCATTGAACAGAATGACTTTCTCTCATTCAATCTGAAATGCAGTTCCGCTTTATATGTTCCGGGAATTGTGCCGAAAAGATTTTTAACGGCACCTGTATAACTCGTCATTGCGTGAGTTTTCAGTTTCGGCAGTGAAATTATAACATCTGCATTCAAAATCGGATTTATTATCGGGATTTTCTTTACAGTCTTTCCCTCAGGGAAATGCACTTCCGTAAAACTTGTATCAAAATTCAATTTTGCATTTGTTCCCTCGATAGCCTTATCCACTCCGCAGACTGAATAAACGCCCTTTAAAGCCGCAGTATTATACGGACCGCCAGGACTTTCGGCAATCGTCACGTTTCCGCCGGCTTTTTCGACCATCACTATAACCGCGTGAAGAAATTCGGGATTTGTCGTAACCGCCTCCTCAGGCTTTTTCTTGGAAACAAGGTTGGGCTTTATGACAACATTATCACCCTTTTTCACAAACTTCCCAATCCCACCGATTAAAGACACCGCATTTTCTACGGCATTTTGCACTTCGGAATATCTGTCACATTTTACGACGGAAACTTTATTATTCATTCTTTAATTCCTCTCTTAGGTTTCTAAATGTTGTAAACCTCTGCCTATTCTATCATTATACAATATTCCGAGTAATATTTCAACCGTAAAACAGTAATTTTTATAGGCATAGTGCCATTTTATTGCATATATATTTCGCTAAAATACGGCACACTCCATTAAATTATATCTTTTTTCGTTTTATAGACAGTTTACTCCCTTTAAAGTAAAAAAAAGACTTGACATAAAGTCAAAAGCAGAGTATTATTTTCACATATCAAAAATACGTTACTTTGATGTAACTTTTAAACGGTGTATTTTTGATAAAAAAAAGGTGATTTGCAAAAAATCACCTTTTTTCAATATCAGCTTTTTTAGTTTTTTGGATTGACAATATCACGCCAATCAAGGTCACCGCGTTCAAGACCGTGAATAAGCACTTCTGCCGTTGCACAGTTCGTTGCAATCGGAATATTGTGCATATCGCAAAGTCTCAGAAGCGAAAATACGTCAGGCTCATACCCTTCGGCATTAAGCGGATCACGGAAGAAAAGCACCAAGTCAATTTCATTATATGCAATTCTCGCACCGATTTGCTGATCGCCGCCCTGCGGTCCTGACAAAAATCTATATACATTAAGACCGGTATTTTCAATAATCATCTTACCTGTTGTGCCGGTTGCATACAGAGAATGTTTTGACAGAATACCCGAGTAAGCAATACAAAACTGTACCATTAATTCTTTTTTCTTATCATGTGCTATTAAAGCGATGTTCACAAAAATACCTCCTCATTCACTCTATTTTCCGAAAAGCTTTTTAACCTTATCAAAAAAGCTTTCCTTTTCATCAAATTCCATAATAGGCACTTCTTCGCCCATAAGTCTTGCGGCAATATTTAAAAATGCTTGTCCTGCCCTTGAATTTTCTGCCGAAACCGCCAAAGTGCCTTTAAGAGCGGCAATCATAAGTTCCTCGTCATCGGGAACAATTCCAAGCACAGGTACACCCAACATATCTACACAATCGTCCATATTCATCATTATTCCCTTGTCAATCATATCCGATCTTACGCGATTAATGACAACCTTGACATCATCTATACCCATATCTTCAAGCACGGATATTGCTCTGTCACCGTCACGAAGTGCCGTAACTTCGGGCATTGTGACCAATATGGCACTGTCCGCACCCATAGCCGCATATAAAAAACCGCCGTCAATTCCTGCCGGAGCGTCTACAAGGCAATAATCAAACCTTGAAGAAAGTTTTTCCCATATCCCCTTTACCGCCTCATCTTCGACAGACGAAGTGTCACGTGTTTGCGGAGCGGGTATAAAATACAAGTTTTCATATCTTGTATCCTTAATCAAAGCCTCGTCTAAGTCACAGTTTTCTTCGATTACATCAAATATATCGTAAACGATACTGCTTTCAAGCCCGAGTGTAATATCCAGGTTTCGACAACCCATATCCATATCGACAAGTGCAACAAGATTACCCCTCATAGCCAATGCCGCACCTATATTTGCGGTTACAGTTGTCTTTCCCGTACCGCCTTTTCCGGATGCAACTATGATGATTTTTCCCATTTTCCTTATCCTTTCAATATGAATTTATGCGTAGTAAAATTACCCAAAACTCTTTTCTGCGTAATTATATCACATTTTTTTCTCTTTGTCTATATTTTTACCAAAAAATCATCTACACAAATTTGATTATTTATTAAATATGCCTTTTTAGGATTTTCGGTATTCGGCGTATCAAATTCATCAAAATTGCAGTGAGTTTTTGAAATTCTTACGTCTGTCGGCTTAAAGTCAAGCGCAAATATATAGGCATTGTCATTACCCATACACCCTGCCTCAACGCTGCCTTTTATACTTCCGATAACGATAACGTTACCGACCGCCGTTATCATTCCACCCTCTTCAACGTCACCGAAAAGGGTAAGGTGTCCGTCCGCAAAAACTGTTTTGCCTGCTTTAACAACGCCTTCGTAAAACCTCGCACGACTGCTTTTAAAATTAGTCGTTACGACTTCCTTTATCTCCTCAAGTTCCGTTTCTTCCTCCGCGATTTCACGGACTTCTTCACTCTCATTATGTATTTCTTCAGTGTTTTCCTGAAGAAGTTCCTTAGGCAGTTCAAGAGTTTCTTCAAACGAATCTTCGGCTTTTATCACTTTTCTTTCACCATAATTTATCTCACATTCCGGCAACATAGCCGTAATAACCGCGTCAAGACGCATTTTATCACTCGTTGAAAGTTCCCTGCCGACAACATATATATTACAACGTCCGCCGCCGAAAAACTTTCTGAACTGTCTTATTTTTTCATACAGGGAGTTCATCAACTTAGAAAATTCACATTCACTGTCAAGATATATCTTCACCCCGTCAGCCGTACCTTTCAGCTTTATAAGCTCTTTTTCCAATTCAATCAAACCTCCCCATATTATAAACTATCTCAATAATCCGCCTTGCACATCTGTTGCGGTTGTAGGCTCTGCGGTTGCGTCTGCACTGTCAAGATTGAAATATTTATCAAAAATATCTTTTGCTACCTGCGCGGCATTTGTACCACGAACACCGTGTTCAAGCACAACCGATACCGCGATTTGCGGATCGTCAAACGGTGCAAAAGCAATAAACACAGCGTTATTTGAACCGTTTCCGACCTGTGCCGTACCTGTTTTACCGCCGACCGCTATACCGTAATTTGCGAAAATTTCACTCGCACTACCTTCGTCAACAACTCGTTTCATACCTTGTTTTACGGCATTGATAACTTCATCGTCCATATCGACTTTTTCGACAACTTCCGGATTAAATTCTTTTACAACACCGCCGTCAACCGATGAACGAACGCTTTTTATAAGATTTACTTTATATCTTGTACCGCCGTTTGCGATTGTTGCGGCATAGTTTGCAAGCTGAATAGGTGTAAACAAACTGTATGACTGACCGATTGCCGCTTGAAGAGTGTCACCGCCAAACCATTCCCTATCGGTAGCACTTGCAACTACCTCTTTTTTATATTCGGGGCTTGCCATATGACCTGCCACTTCTTCGTCAAGCTCGATACCCGTTTTTTCACCAAGACCGAACTTCTTTGCATACTCATCAAGTTTATTTATTCCCATACGTCTGCCGACTTCATAGAAGAAATAGTTACACGAATTTTCAAGTGCCGCACTGACGTTTTGCTTACCGTGAGTCAATTTATATTCGCCCCAAATCCAGCAAGTCGGCTGATAGTCGGCATAAAATTTATAAATACCCTCGTCCTCGATAATTTCATTTACATTCAAATTACCCGTTTCAAGTGCCGCAATCGCCGTCAAAGGTTTAAATGTCGAACCAGGACTGTAAAGTCCGCTTACAAGTCTGTTCCACATAGGCTTTGCGTCATTATTAATCAAAGTTTCATAATCCTCATTAAACTTCGACATATCGTATGTCGGATACGACGCACCTGCAAGCAAATCGCCTGTTTTTACGTCAATGACAGCAACAGAACCTGCGTCACAGTCTGCACCGTCCTTTGCTTTCACACCGCTTGACGCACGAATATTTTGTATTGTATCTTCAAGCGATTTTTCCGCCACTTTCTGCAAATCCGAATCCAATGTAAGCACGATATAATCGCCCGGAACAGGCTCTGCATCGTTCATAACGGTAATCTCTTTACCGTTTACTTCCTTAGTTGTACCTGTAGTGCCGTCAATACCTCTTAAATACTGTTCGCCCCACTTTTCAATGCCCTGTTTACCGATAATGTCATTATAGCCGTAACCCAAATCTTTGTTTGCCTCGTATTCTTCGGCATTGATTTTACCTGTACGACCTAAAATATGCGTTGCAAGTCCGGGAGCGTCATATTGACGGATATAGTCGTTTATAACGGCTATGCCTTTAAATTCGTCCTGACGTTCCTTTATCTGCGTTACCGCATCGACGGATATATCGTCCGCAACTGTAAACAATGTTGTCTGTGACAAACCGCTTGCCTCCGCAGCGTATCGGATACCCACGATACGTCTTTGCTCGTCCTCGCTGTAAACGTCGCTGACTTTATATATCTCCTTGTATGCCTGCATTATTTGGTCGGCAGACATATTTTCTTCTATACCCTTGCCAAGATGTGAATTATTTTTAAACCACGCTTCACGTTCGTCCTCCACGGAGCCGTCCTCGTTTTCGTCCTCAAACTTAAACTGATACGGTGCGAACGAAATAGGTAAATCATCATAATATTCACATTGAGTCGAATAAAATATATCCACAAGTTTTTTTATAATATCGTTAAATTCTTCGTCTTTAACATCGGTTTTCTGCATAACAACAGAATAACCGACTTTGTTGGATACAAGAGTTGTTCCGTATCTGTCAAGAATTTCACCTCGCGGTGCTTTTTCGACTATATTGGTAGTCATTCTGTCATTAGCGATTTCATAATACTGTTCGCCCTTTAATACCTGTAAATCAAAAAGCTTCCATATCACCGCCGCAAACATAACAGCTATGACTATTTTTAATATAATAAATCTCGCTTTACTGTTTGGCATTTATATACATTCTCCTTAAGCTATCAAAAGCTTTTTCTTCTTTTCTTCTTTATACAATGTCTTTTTTAGTATCGGATATAATATAACTGCAATAACCGTATTAAATACCGCCGTCGGCAATGCATCACTGAAAATTACCGACACATCAAGCGTCATTTCTCTTATGACGAACAACAATATTTCAAGTATTGCCGACATAATAAAGGTCCATACAATCGTTTTCGGAAAATTACCGACATATCTCGGACGTTTTCTTGCCGCGAATACGATTATCGAACTGTACGCATAAAACAACGTAATCTCCGTAAAATTTCTTCCTCCGATTGCGCCCATAACAACGGCACATATCCCACTTATTATAACAGCAGTGCGAAATTCATTTTCAAGAATTGCCACACACATAACAAACGCCAATACCGCAGACGGTACCGCACCGAATATATGAATAGGTGAAAGCACTACCGTCTGAACAAGAAAAATCACAAAAATCCACAGAAAAATCTTAAAATTTCTCACTTTTTCTCTCCAATCAATATGTTCCGTTTATAACAAGCACTTCATAAAGCTTGTTGAAATCAACAAGCGGCTCTACTGTTGCATAATTCAAATTACCCATAGCGTCCGAATTTATCTCACGAATTACACCGACAGAAAGTCCTGCCGGATAAATTCCGCCTGAACCCGATGTTTCAAGAATATCGCCTATTATAAGGTTTGAGCCTTTGTCAATAAACGTCATTTTACAGTAGTTTTGGCTGTACAATTCACTGTCGCCTTCAACAACCGCAACATCGCTTGTTCTTGAAACCTTTACGCCCATTGCGTTATCGGGATTCAATATTGTCGAAACAATCGACCATGTAGGACCTGTTTCAACAACTTTTCCTACTACTCCGTCAGGTGTTATAACCGCGTTTCCGACAGCTACACCAGCAAGTGAGCCTTTGCTTATCTGTATTGTGTCGTACCAGTTATTTGATGAATACGCAATAACAGACGCGGCAACGGTTGAATAATTTTCAAGACTGTTTTGAAGTTCAAGCGTTTCTTTTAAACGTTCGTTTTCTTCTCTGTAATTTGCAACATCTTTATTTTGTTTTTTCAGCTCATTAATTTCGCCCACAAGTCTTGCGTTTTCTTCCTTGTAGCCGTTCATTTCACGAATAAAATCAGTCGTATCCGTAACCTTGTTCACTATATACGAAAAACCGTTCTGAAACGGTGAAAATACAGTTCTAAGCACTTTGGATACGGGATTTGTACCGCCGAAATGAGCAATAGCGGCACATACAAGCACTACGGCGGTTATAATCGCCGCCGCAATCACGCCTTTTCTTTTAAAAAATGATGACATATTTTCTAACCTTCCGTTATACAATCCAAAATTATTTTGATGATTCGATAAGTTCTTTTATGTTATCAAGAGCCTTACCTGTTCCTATTGCAACACAGTCAAGCGGATATTCGGCAACGTGTGTAGGAATTTTTGTGGTTTCGGTGATAAGTTTGTCAAGTCCTTTAATCAACGCACCGCCGCCTGTAAGCACTATTCCGCGTTCCATAACGTCTGCCGCAAGTTCCGGAGGTGTGTTTTCCAATGTCAGCTTTATAGCTTCAATCATTTCGTCCACATTCTCGCTTATAGCGGCTCTGATTTCGCTTTCCTTGATTTGTGCCGTTTTCGGCAAGCCTGTCGCAACGTCACGACCTCTTACTTCGTAAACGCCTTCTTCGTCATCTTCATATGCAGACGCAATGGCTACCTTTATATCTTCAGCCATTTTGTCACCTATATTGATTTGATTTTCTTTCTTCAAATAATTGATAATAGCACTATCCAAAGCATTTCCCGCAATTCTGATTGATCTTGACGAAACGATACCGCCCAGCGAAATAACCGCAACTTCTGTTGTACCGCCGCCGATGTCGACAACCATATTACCTGTTGCATCATTCACAGGAAGTCCTGCACCCATAGCAGCTGCCATAGGTTCTTCGATAAGTGCAACCGCCTTTGCTCCGGCTTGAATAACCGCCTCTTCAACTGCACGTCTTTCAACTTCCGTTATGCCCGACGGTATGCAAACAACAACTCTCGGTTTAAATACATTGCTCACGTCTGCCTCTTTTATAAATGCTCTTATCATAGCTTGAGTTATGTCAAAATCCGCAATAACACCGTCTTTCATCGGACGTACCGCAACAATGTTTTCAGGCGTTCTGCCTATCATCTCATTTGCCGCATTACCGACCGCAAGCACCTTACCCTCGTACTTGTCAATCGCCACAACAGACGGCTCTCTTACTACTATTCCCTTGCCCTTTACATACACAAGTGTGTTTGCTGTACCAAGGTCAATTCCTATATCTTTTGAAAATATCCCCATTTTCGTTGTTCTCCTTTTATAATATCTTTATATCCATTTCGTCCTCAAGCGTGTCCGCAAGTGCACTTATCGGCAGACCGACAACATTAAAATAATCGCCGTCAATCTTTTCAATCAAAAGTGAACCGAGTCCCTGTATTCCGTATGCACCTGCCTTATCCATAGGCTCGCCCGAATTTATATATCCGCGAATTTTGTCATCGCTCAAATCTTTAAACTTTACTTTTGTCCTAACTTTTCCGCAAACGGCTTTTCCGTCGCTTATTCGCATAACGCAATATCCAGTATATACTTCATGTTCACGTCCCGAAAGTTTTGAAAGCATATTAAATGCGTCATCTTCGTCTTTCGGCTTACCGAGTATTTGTCCGTCAAGCGTTACGATTGTGTCTGCCGAAATTATAACCGCATTTTTATTGCGTAAAACCTCTTTTGCGGTTGCACTCGCCTTTAAAAGTGCAAGCTCCTGCACGTAAAGCTCGGGTTTCAAATCTTTTGAAACGGAATCTTCGTCCGCTTGCGAAACAATCACCTTAAATTCAAGTCCCATAAGCTCCAAAAGTTCTTTTCTTCTCGGTGAACCCGACGCAAGTATAAAATCTATCATTGCATTATAACCTTTCTTAAAGCACACCGCGATAAAAATGTCCTCTTGTGTATGTGTTTTCCGTCATACTCTGCACATTTTTTTCGCCGTTTAAAGCTCTCTTATACATATCTATTATTTTATCACATTGAGCGAATTTTTCAACAGTAAATATCAATCTGATACTGTTTATTTTAAGTTTTTTTAAATCCGCGATTTTATCCGCCATAAATATAGGCTTCGAATTTAAAAGTTTCGCTATACAGCCTTTTGAACAGACAATCGGAAATTCCTCTCTTTTTCTGTCTTTCAGCTTGTATATCATTTTGCCCTTTTGGCATTTTCCCATAGCCTTTATCGGGCAGTTTTTCATCATCATAAGCGGAATATGTCCGTAGCCTATAACTTCAAGATTAGCGTTTGTATTTTCACATAAATCGGCAATTTCATGTAAATTAAGTTCAGGAGATAATGTAACCGTTTTCAAATCGCCGTAATACTGTGCCGTTTGCGAATTAAAAACATTCAATCTGAAATCGCCGTATATCTCTTTATCTTTATACTTGTAAATTGCCGCCGGTGACGAAACAAGTACACCGTCCGTCTTTATATTCTCTTCACAAAATATATCCGCCGATTTTGATATTATTTCAACATCGTCAGGCACATCTTTTAGTGTCCCCACCAAATCATTGGGGGCATATATTCTTTTTATATTATTTTTAACGGCAGCTTTGAACTGTTCTTCATCACTGACTTCACAAGTGAGTATTATATCCGTTTTTTTACGGTTGATATGCTCAATTTCAAAGTCAAGTTCTCTGCCTTTTTCACGCATTTGTCTTTGATTTATAAGGCTTTCGCAGCATTCACGTCTTACGCTGTTTATTTCCTTAATCGGAATTGTAATTCCGTCGTCTATCGTAATATTTATATCGTCACATTCAAACGGTGTACTTCCGAGTTTTGAAAGCTGGTCGCGAAGTCTTTTTTCGTCCATAGGTTTATGGAGTGCTTTTTCGGATTTTAGTGTCCCTTGTGCATATGCGTAATGTCCGTCATTATCGTACATTGTAAGTTCAAGCGGGGCATCAATATTTAGTGTCCCCATAATACCTGTGTTGATTTTACGGATATTTGCGTCCTCTGCGGCACGTTTTTTCGCCTCATCGGTAAATTTATTTTCCGCACTATTACTCGGAGTATCGTGACTCATCATATTTTTACCGAGATTGCCTTTAAAATATCCGTCTGTAAAACCTGTTCTTGAAAATGCGTCAAGCAGTTCCTGCATATCTTTTTTTGACACGTTTCCGCCCTTGTCAAGATACTTTCGGTACACGCCCACAACAGCGGATACATATTCCGCTCTTTTTAAGCGTCCTTCGATTTTCAGTGATGTTACACCTATACGTTTTAGTGTCCCCAAGTCATTTACAAGTGCCATATCTTTAGGACTTAAAACATATCCGCTTTTAACCGTTTTACCGTTTTCAAGCAAATCATACGGCAATCGACACGGTTGAGCGCAACGACCTCTGTTACCGCTCCTGCCGCCTAAAATACTCGACATAAGGCACTGTCCGGAGTAACACATACAAATTGCACCGTGAACAAAAACTTCAATTTCCGCTTTTGCATTTTTGCAAATATGCTCTATCTCTTTTTCCGACAGTTCACGCGCCAAAACCACTCTTGAAAATCCCATATCCTCAAGATATTTTACACCCTCAAGACTTGTAACGGTCATCTGCGTGCTTGCGTGTAAAGTCATATCCGGAACAGTCTTTTTGATAATCTCCACAGCGCCCATATCCTGAACAATAAGTGCGTCAACGCCGATTTCATTAAGTTGCTTCAAATATTCTTTAAGGCTTTCAATTTCCTTTTCCTTAACAAGTGTATTTACCGTAACGTGAACGTCAACACCGTATAAATGGCAGTAATCCACCCACGTTTTCATTTCTTCGATTGTAAAGTTTTCGGCACTGTAACGTGCGCCGAACTGCGGACCGCCGAGATATACCGCATCCGCTCCCGATTGTACCGCCGCCGTAAGTGCCTGTCTGCTGCCGGCAGGTGCTAAAAGTTCCATACTCATTTAACCTTCTTCTTGCCGTCTGATACAACTGTATTTTCTTCGTATGCTTTTAGTTTTTCTTTTAAACTTTTAATAGTTTCTTCAAGAGTTTTATTGTTTTTATTTGCTGTTTCAAGGTCTTTTTTTGTTGATGTTAATTCGGCATTCAATTCTGTTTCATCAATCGTAACCTGTCCGCTTTTTGCGTCATCAAGTTCTCTTTTTAGCGAGTCGTTCTCTTTTTTTAAATTATCGATTCTTGAATTTAATTTTTCTATTTCAACCTTTACCGAATCGTCCGATTCAAGTGCTTTGAAATATTCGTCACAAATATTAAGTGCCGCCAAAACAATAGGACGTTCCCCGAGAACATTTTGACCGCCATTCAAAACGTTTTTAACCTTTTCATTTATATGTTCGCCCAATCTTTCGATATATTCTCTGCTTTCCTCAGCAACAACTGTATATTGACGTGAATTAATGGTTATTGAAACTCTGTTCACCGCCATGACTTCATCTCCGTTTCTTAATTTTTTCGCATAAAATACCTAATATACTCTTATTATACAATAAAACCAATTAAAAAAACAGAGTTTTTTTGACTTTTTTCAAAATATTTTATAAAAAAAGAACGGTCACGCCGTTCTTACAGATTATATACAAAACCATTATGGTTTTGTATACTTTATTTTTGGGAGTTTGATGGCGTATCGGAAAGACATCCGATGCTCGCAGAGCAGTTTTGCCGTAGGCAAAACTACTGAAAAAGCTAACCTCAATTAGTAATCATTTCTGGCGACCTGTGCGGCAGAAATGGCTTAAAATCTAAAGTTTCGACTTTGGAGGAACTTTATGATTTTTCTCTGAAAATACTCAAAAATCACATTGAAAGATGTGATTTTTGGAGCTGTCGACACTTTGTCGACAGGCTCACTTTTATAATTCTATCGTTAATTTTCTGCCCGTTTTTTCATATATTCTATATTTAATACCTACCATGTCAAACATTTTCTTTGACGCAATAGTGTTGGCCTCATCGGCGTATTTGTCGGACATATACACAACTTCCTTGATACCGCTTTGAATAATCGCCTTCGCACATTCGTTGCAAGGGAACAGCGTTACATACAGCTTAGCCCCCTCAAGCGAGCCTGAACTTCTGTTTAAAATCGCATTAAGCTCTGCATGGCAAACGTACATATATTTAGTATTTACAGGATTTTCACCGTTTCTTTCCCAAGGCATATCATCATCGCAACACCCTGTCGGCATACCGTTATAGCCAAGCGACAATATTTTATTTTCATGATTTACAATACACGCACCTACCTGTGTATGCGAGTCCTTGCTCCTCTGTGCAGACAATAACGCAATCCCCATAAAATATTCGTCCCACGATATATAATCTTGTCTTTTCATTTTCAATCCTCCAACAAAAAATCTTTCGTCATATGATAATTTTAACATTCCTAAAATCATTAGTCAAGAAAAAAAGCCGTCCGATTTTTTCAATCGAACGACTTTAATTGCCGTATCTCTTATCTTACAGCCGACAACATCATGCAGAGCATACCCAAAACCATAAAGGCAGTTGCCCACAAAAAGAAAATCGAAAGGAATTTAAAAACCATATATGCTGTGCCGTGGTCTTTTCCGGGCTTAATTTCTTCACCGTATATTGACAAAAATCCTTTATCCCAATCATCATCAACAAGTCCAAACATATTAGCATTGGTAATACTTGAAGTGTGTGAACGCTTTTCTTTTTCAATCTCTTTGTTAATTTTTTTCTCATCTCTGCTTATAAAAGACACCATTGCAAAAAGCATTACGGTAATACCTATCATCAAAGGCATAGTTATGCGTATTTTGTACATCGTTATTCTTGCTATGAGTGTAAGTTCATTTACTTTCATAAATAAATTGCAAAGCCACAATACTACAAAAGCCGGTACTGCACCTATGCCAACCGATATTGCCGCATTTTTCAACATCCTTTTAGTTTTATTCATAATTATCCCTCCGCAAAGAGCAATCAAAAACGCCATTCACCTACAGAATTAATATTTCTTTATACCTATATCACTTCTATGGAATTCATCTGTCCAAGAAATTTTTGCAACACCTGCATAAGCATTCTTAATAGCCTCGTCAAGGTCTTTGCCGACAGCCGTAACACCAAGAACACGTCCTCCGTTAGTAACGATTTTACCGTCCTTTACCGCTGTTCCTGCGTGGAACACAGTCAAATCGCCTACGTTATCAAGACCGCTGATTTCATAGCCTTTTTTATAGCTTACAGGGTAACCGCCTGACGCCATAACAACGCATACAGCCGCATTATCTTCCCATTCAATGTTGATTTCATCAAGGCGTTCGTCAATAACGGCCTCCATAATTTCAACAAGGTCAGTCTTTAATCTTGGCAAAACAACTTGTGTTTCAGGGTCACCGAAACGGCAGTTATATTCAATAACCTTAACACCGTTCGCAGTCATCATAAGACCGAAATAAAGTACGCCCTTGAAAGGTCTGCCTTCACTGCTCATAGCCTTAATAGTCGGAACAAAAATATTTTTCATACATTCTTCCGCTTTTGCGTCATCATACAAACGGCTCGGTGAGAATGTACCCATACCGCCTGTGTTAAGACCTTCGTCATTATCATATGCTCTCTTGTGGTCTTGTGCCGATACCATAGGTTTAACAGTCTTACCGTCGGTAAATGCAAGTACACTGACTTCAGGACCTGTCAAGAATTCTTCGATTACTACACGACTTCCGCTCTTTCCGAACTTTCCGTCGTCAATCATTTCGTGAACGGCTTGCTCAGCCTCCTCAAGGTTTTGTGCTATGATAACACCCTTGCCAAGTGCAAGTCCGTCGGCTTTTATAACTGTCGGAAACGTGTTTTGCGCTTTGATATAATCAATCGCAGACGTACTGTCCGTAAACACTTCATAATTTGCGGTAGGAATATTGTACTTCTTCATAAGTTCCTTTGAAAAAGCCTTACTTCCCTCTATTATAGCGGCATTTGCACGAGGTCCGAATGCACGAATACCCTCTTTTTCCATTGCGTCAACCATACCAAGTACAAGCGGATCGTCAGGTGCAACCATAACAAGATCAATCGCATTGTCCTTTGCAAACTTAACCATATTTTCAATATCCGTTGCGGCGATGTCAACACACTCCGCAAGTTCCGCAATACCGCCGTTACCCGGTGCACAATAAATTTTATCTACCTTTGGCGACTGTGCTATTTTCCAAACAATAGCATGCTCACGTCCGCCGCCGCCTACTACTAATATTTTCATAATTCGTTCTCCCTTTAATTAAAATACTCACCAATTAAAATCGCAGAATTGTGTGCAGTTCGTTTAAAACGGTGAGCGGTGCCGTACGTAGGTACCGCCACGAGCCGTTGAATACAAAATATACCAATCAGTAAAAGTCGCAGAATCAGTTTCAGATGTGCCGAAATGCAATGGGTGCTGTACGCGTGTACCGCCCCATTGCTTTGAAGTGCATATGGAACTGATTATGCGTCTTTGGGATTAATGATGGAACAATCTTATACCTGTGAAACTCATACACATATTGTACTTGTTGCACGTTTCAATAACATTATCGTCACGAATTGAACCGCCGGGTTGTGCAATTACTGTAACACCGCTCTTTTTGGCTCTTTCAATATTGTCACCGAACGGGAAGAATGCGTCTGAACCAAGTGCAACATCCGTATTCTTATCAAGCCATGCTCTTTGTTCTTCCTTTGTGAACACTTCCGGCTTTACTTTAAATGTCTTTTCCCATACGCCGTCTGCAAGCACATCCATATATTCATCTGAAATATACACATCAATCGCATTATCTCTGTCGGCTCTCTTAATTCCGTCAACAAACTGCAAACCAAGCACTTTCGGTGCTTGTCTCAGCCACCATATATCAGCCTTATTGCCTGCAAGACGTGTACAATGTATTCTCGACTGCTGACCTGCACCGATACCGATTGCCTGACCGTCCTTAACGTAGCAAACACTGTTTGACTGTGTGTATTTCAATGTTATAAGTGCAATCTTTAGATCTCTCTTTGCCTCGTCTGAAAGTTCCTTGTTATTCGTTACTATATTTCCAAGCAATTCGTCATTAATATCCAGTTCATTTCTGCCTTGCTCAAATGTGACACCGAAAACTTGCTTTCTTTCGATTTCGGCAGGTTTATAATTTTCATCAATCTTTATGATGTTGTAATTGCCTTTTTTCTTTGCTTTTAAAATTTCAAGTGCCTCGTCTGTATAACCCGGAGCAATAACACCGTCTGAAACTTCTTTCTTTATAAGAAGTGCGGTAGCCTTATCACACACGTCCGAAAGAGCGATAAAATCACCGAATGACGACATTCTGTCAGCACCTCTTGCGCGTGCATATGCGTTGGCAAGCGGAGTAAGTTCAACGTCATCAACGAAATAAATCTTCTTCAATGTGTCAGACAACGGAAGTCCAACAGCCGCACCGGCAGGAGAAACGTGTTTAAAAGAAGTTGCGGCAGGAAGTCCTGTTGCTTTCTTCAATTCCTTTACAAGCTGCCAGCCGTTAAGCGCGTCCAAAAGGTTAATATAACCAGGTCTTCCGCAAATTACTTCAAACGGTAAATCTCCATTCTCCATAAACACTCTTGACGGCTTTTGATTAGGGTTACAGCCGTACTTTAATTGCATTTCATTCATTATTTTATCGTCCTTTCGTTTTTTATTTATGTAAATATTATTTGTTTTTGTTTACAATCTTTGTCTTTGTTTCGCCTGTTGCAATGTCGATAAATCTTACGAATAACGAAACTTTATTATCCGCATTAAGTGAATTCCAAAGACCGTCTGTGAATTCATCAATATCGTTTGAAATTGCAACCTTTTTAGGCTCACCCTCAAATGACGGAAGTGGGTTGCCGTCACCCATATATGTATGGATAAAGTGACCCTCGCCGTCAAGCGGATTGTTATACGAAAAAGTATATCTTTGACAAGACTGTGGATTGCCGTCAGCACTCTTTAGGATTGACATTGAATAATCAAATCCACCTTTATTCGGCTCAATAATACCCGATATTCTCGGTGTAAAGTTAGGGTCATCGTCCTCAAATTCACGAGTTCTTAATGACTGTTCAAATGTCTGACCGTTTTCCATATGTTCGTAAATTGTATCTGTTTGGTCGCCGTTTGTAACAATAGTCTTGTCACCAAGCACACGAACAGGTGCATATATGATAAGATGTGGGTCTTCAAGCTTTGAAGGGTCAAACGCTTGTGTACGAATACCGTCACCGTCCTCAACAAATACACGGTTGCGGCTGTTTACACTTCTGCCCATTATAAAATATGCCGTAACAGCACTTTTTCCGTCAGCACTTTTTCCGATTACAATACCACGACCCGGATAGTCGTTGCTTTTTAGTTCTTCATATATATCAATTTTTTTCATTATACTTCTCCTTTTAACTTTGTATCCATAAAGCCACCCCTCAGTCGACAAAGTCGACAGCTCCCCTCAAGGGAGAGCCATATAATGCCTCTCCTTGAGGAGAGGTGTCACGAAGTGACGGAGTGGTGGTCATCACACCATATCGGCACAAACCAATTCAACGGCTTGAGGCAAAATAATCCATTCTGCCTGTTCCATAACACGTTTTTGCAAAATTTCAGGCGTATCGCCATCCTCAATATAAACCGCTTTTTGTAATAAAATTCTACCGCCGTCTGTGATTTCATTTACGAGATGCGCCGTTGCGCCGGTCACTTTAACACCGTAATCAAGTGCCGCCTGATGTACTTTCAATCCGTAAAAGCCGTCACCGCAAAATGACGGTATAAGTGACGGGTGGATATTGACAATTTTATTTGCGTATTCTTTAAGCAAGTCACCGCCCAAAATCGCCAAAAATCCTGCAAGGACAATCACATCAACGTCCATTTCTTTCATATACGCACAAATTTGTCGGTTAAATTCGTCGTTATCACCGCCGCAATCGGCATTTTTGCGGATAACTTTAGTCGCAATACCTGCATTTTTTGCACGTTCAAGACCGTACGCCTTACTGTTATTTGAGCATACACACACAATCTTACCGCTTTTCAAAACAGTACCTTGTTTATCAATCAAAGCCTGTAAATTCGTGCCGCCGCCCGAAATAAGAACACCTATTCTTTTCATCTTATAACATCTCCGTTGTCGCTGACTATCTCAACGCCCTTTTCACCTTCAACAAGTTCACCGATAATATAAGCTTTTTCGCCTGCGTCCTCAAGGCACTTAACAGCCTTTTCAGCCTTATCCGCATCAACAGCTACTATCATACCGATACCCATATTGAATGTGTTGTACATATCTCTTTCAGGAATATCAGCCTTTTTCTGCATAAGGTTAAATATAGGAAGAACCTCCCATGAACCCTTTTTGATAACGGCTTTCAAACCATCAGGCAACATTCTCGGAACATTTTCGATAAATCCGCCGCCTGTAATATGTGAAACAGTGTTAATACCAACTTCGTCAATAAGCTTTAGAAGCGGTTTAACGTAAATTCTTGTCGGTGTCAAAAGTTCCTCACCGATTGTCTTGCCAAGTTCGTTTGAATATGTATTAAGAGTTTCCTTTGCGTTATCGTCATTAAGACCGAAAACTTTTCTTACAAGTGAATAGCCGTTTGAGTGAACACCGCTTGATGCGATACCGATAAGCACGTTACCTGCTTTTGCATTTTTACCGTCAGTGATTTTGCTCTTTTCAACAACACCAACGCTAAATCCTGCAACGTCATATTCATCTTCCGGCATCATTCCCGGATGCTCTGCAGTTTCACCGCCTACAAGCGCGCAACCCGACAAAACACAGCCGTCCGCAACGCCTTTAACGATTTGTGCAACCTTTTCCGGAACATTCTTACCGATTGCGATATAGTCAAGGAAGAACAACGGCTTTGCACCCGAACAAGCAATGTCGTTTACACACATTGCAACGCAGTCTTGACCGATAGTATCATGCTTGTCCATAAGGAAAGCAACTCTGATTTTTGTACCTACACCGTCAGTACCCGAAACAAGTACAGGATTTTCATAGTTTTTCGGCATTTCAAAAAGTCCGCCGAAGCCGCCGATTCCGCCAAGTACGCCCTCAATCGCTGTCTTTTTAACGTCGTCCTTGATTAGTCTTACTGATTCGTAGCCCGCCTCAACGTCTACACCTGCTTGTTTGTACGCATTTTCACTCATATTTTTATCTCCTTTCAAATTAAATTCTTTAATACCAACCATTTAATAAATCTAAAATCTTTTTCAGTTTTTTATCTTTTTGTCCCTCAATATGCACATATGTAAATATATTACACAACCTATCTACAGTATCCTGAAAATCTTTTGAACGCGATTGCATAATATGTGAAAAATATTTTGATATATCCTTATTCTTCATAGCTTTAAAAATCATTCTTAAATATGCTTTTGATGCATTTTCTTGAAATGAAATTATTAAGATATTTTTATACAAATCTAAAAAACATCTGTATCTTTTATTATCAGATATTCCGTCAAAATCTTGATTTATAAAATCTAAAATTTCAACAAATATACGATTTGTCAAGTCTTTTTGCTTTGGAAATTCATTATCAATTAATGTTTTTTCATGCTCAACTGTACTAAGACGCTTCTCCCTCATTTTTTCACCCATTGGACATAACTCATATTTTATTACATTTCTGCAACTGCTTTTTTAATTTTTTCGTCTTTTTTCTCGACGCCCTCAACCATTTTAACCTTTGCGTCTTTTAGAGCGTCTTTCAAATAATCATATTTAATAGCAAGCATTTGTGCAGCCAAAATTGCCGCATTTGTGCCGTTATCTATACCGACCGTCGCAACAGGGATACCCGGAGGCATTTGGACTGTTGCCAAAAGTGCGTCCATACCCTCAAGTGTTGACTTAATCGGAATACCTATAACAGGTACTGTTGTGTGAGCCGCTATAACTCCACCGAGATGTGCCGCCATACCTGCCGCACAAATTATAACCTCAATACCGTTTTTCTCGGCATTCTTGGCAAATTCTGCCGCTTTGTCAGGTGTTCTGTGTGCAGAAATTACATTCACATCTACCTCAATTTTAAATTCTTTAAGCTTTGCAACGCAACTCTTTAATTTTTCAAAATCAGAGTCACTTCCCATTATTAATGCTACTTTAGGAGTCATAAAAACTCACCTGTCCTTCCCTAAAATTTACTTATAGTAATACATAATAATAGTATCAAAAATCGACCCTGTTGTCAATATTTCTTGCATATTCATTTAACTTATATTAACTAAAAATTCATCTGTAAACATTTATTGCAATTAACTAACCAATATGATAAAATTAAATAATCAAATTTAAAGTAGTAGGTGTATAAGATGAAATCAATAAAAAATAAAATTTTTAAAATTATTCAACCTGCCGATAATTCAAGCATTCTAAGTAAAATGTTCGACTTAGTTATCGTCACATTAATTTTAATTAATACCGTAACGATTATCGCAGCAACCTTTTCCTTATCCGCATTAAAAATCCGTATATTCTTAATTATAGAGATTGTTTCCGTTATAATTTTCTCTGTTGAATACATATTAAGGCTTTGGACTGCCGATTTATTATATCCGGAAAAGAAACCGTTCATTGCACGCATAAAATTGTTCTTTTCTCCGATGGCTATTGTCGATTTATTAGCAATACTGCCATTTTACATACCGTTTCTATTACCCATTGATTTAAGAATTTTGCGGTTAATAAGATTACTTCGTCTTTTCAGACTTTTCAAAATGAACCGCTATACATCGGGATTATCTTCAATAGGTAATGTACTAAAGAAAAAATCCGATCAATTAGTTTCGTCAACATTTGTTGTATTTTTATTGATGATTATTTCTTCGGTTATTATGTATTACTTTGAAAACCCTGTTCAACCCGATGTTTTTTCAAATGCTTTTTCGGGTTTATGGTGGGCAATATTTACGTTTACCACTGTGGGATATGGGGATATTTATCCTCTTACCGTAGCAGGAAAAATATTCAGTGCAATAATTGCTTTATTGGGAATAGGGCTTGTGGCTGTTCCTACAGGAATTATATCGGCAGGGTTTATGGAAAATATAGAGGACAACAATAAGCAATTAACCGAAGACAATATAGCAAAAATCAGAGAAATCCTCGAAAAATACGACAGTAAAAACCTCTAAAGCAAATTACAAATTTTGCATTTTTGAAATTAATGCAACCTTTTGAGCTTTTAAAAAGTATTTATAATAGAGAAACATTCTACAAATTTTAAAGGTATTTGCAATTACCGAATTTTAAGCAAATGGAACGGAGGAATTAAAATGTTAAAAAAAGCAATAACAATTATTCTTGCATTGGCGATGATGTCAGGTACATCTGTATTTGCAAGCAATGAAACAGAAGAAAGCAACAACGCAACTCAAATTGAGCAAAGCAGTGAAGTCACCGCATTTGAAAGCGACATATCAAGAGCGGTATCACTTGGCATTATCAACAACGAAAACTACAACTTTAACGATGATATTACACGTGAACAATTCTGTAATTTTGTATACAACTTGGTAAACCCGATAAAAGAATTGCCCATATTCAAATATGAACGTGCTCCATTTGATGACACAAACGGCAATGACAAAATTACCGTATTATATTCCGCTAAAATAGTATCGGGTAAGGGCGATTATATCTTCTCACCAAACGACAAACTCACGCGTGAAGAAGCAGCAACAATTCTTTGCCGTGCCGCAAACTACTTAGACATTGAACTTCCGCTTGCCAAGGTAGATATGTCATACGCCGACAATAGCGAAATATCATCATGGGCAGTGTCTTCTGTGTACAGTTTAAAAACATTGAATATCTTAAACAACACTGACGAAAATTTTAATCCAAAAGCAAACATAACAATCAGCCAAGCTGTTTCCGCATTGGTCAGATTGTATGACAAAACAGACAAGTAATTATTCGTCCAAATTTACTCTGTAACATTATACCAATATTACACCATAAATACAAAACATTCTTGTCTATTTTATACCAATCCTTTTTTCGTTTTTGTGCTACTTCTACAATTTTTCTTTGCTTGCAAAAAATATATTGACGCATTGCACAAAGCCGTGTTATTCTTAGCTCATGTGGAGTTTAAGGAAATGGGAGAGCATGAAACGAAAGGAGAGTTTTATGAAAAACGAATCACAACTTAAGAGTTCAAAGAGGGGCGTACTGTTAAGACTTGCCATATTTATGGCTTTGATGATTTCCGCATTCATCATACCAAGTTCGGCTTTGGCTGATTTCGGTTACACCGAGGACAGCACAAATTACACCATAGACACGGGTGCAAACCTTGTGTTTAAAGTAAAACGTTCAAACGGTGATATTTCATCGCTTATTTACAACGGAACTGACTACAACGGCTACACAAACAAAAATTCACACGTTGAAACCGGTCTTGGTCAGTCGGACGTAACAATTTCACAGCCAAGCAGTTCAGTAATAATGGTCAAAGTAGTTTACGGAACATTAGAGCAATACTACGTTGCACGCAAAGGCGAAAACAACATCTATATGTTTACATATATTGCCGATGACAGTGTAACCGTAACACGCTACATTGTCAGACTTAAACCGTCACTATTCCCTGTTTTGAATACTTCTAACAGTTGGTATAGTTCGTATTCAACCCTTGAGGCAAAGGATATATTCACCGACACCTCAACCGGTTACACATATTCAAAGCATTATTCAGATACAAGAGTAATGGATTATAATTACACAGGTATATCAAACGGCAACGTCGGTGCATACATTGTACGCAGTAATCACGAAAAAGCCTCCGGCGGTCCGTTCTATCGTTCTCTTATCAGAGATAATACAGATGTTGCCGTAAATCTTTACGAAATACTTTACTACGGTATGGCACAGACCGATGTTAAGCGTTACGGCTTGCAAGGTCCTTATGTACTTGCATTCACTGACGGCGGCGAACCTTCATCAAAATTATATGCCGGCAATTTAAAGACAGATTGGATTGATTCGCTTGGAATTCACGGTTGGGTCGGTTCAAGCGGCAGAGGCAGAGTTGCCGGAGTAGGTATCAAAAATATGAAATCAGATTATGAGTACGTTGTAGGTTTTTCAAATGACGAGGCTCAATATTGGACAAAAGCATCTGATTCAAACGGATACTTCTCCTGCACAAATATGCTGCCGGGAACATACACAATGACAATTTACAAAAACGAGCTTGCTGTTTACACAACTGATGTAACGGTAACTGCAGGCGGTACAAAAATTTTAAATTCAATAACAATTACCGATGACCCGTCAGACAATGACGTAACATGGCGAATCGGCGATTGGGACGGTACACCGCTTGAATTTAAGAACGGTTCACTTATGACTAAAATGCACCCGGCAGACAGTCGCGTTGAATCTTGGAAAGGCAACTATATTGTCGGCACATCAGACGCATCATCATTCCCTTGTTACATCTTTAAAGATGTCAATAACGGACTTATAGTATATTTCAGACTCAATTCCGAACAAGCAGCCAAAGACCACACTTTGAAAATCGGTATTACAGGAAGTTATATCGGCGGACGTATTCAACCATCGGTAAATTCGTGGACGTCTAAATTACCGTCAGCATCGAATCAACCGGGTACTCGTTTAATGACAATCGGTACTTACAGAGGTAACAATTATACTTATTCATTTACAGTACCTGCATCGGCATTTAATAAAAACACAAGAGATTGGAACCAGCTTAAACTTAACGTTATAAGCGGTAGCAGTGGCTTGGATTATCTTAGCCCGGCTGTATCAATCGACTGTATCGAACTTGAATAGTAACGCATAAAATAAAGCAGACAAATCCAATTCATGGTTTTGTCTGCTTTATTTAGTTTATTTAGTTTTAAACTCTATTTCATAACCGTTCGTATCATATGTATTTTCGATAAAATTCTTAATCAGATTTTGAGCATTATTATCCGCCCACGTCAAAAGACCGTTTGTTTTAGCTTTTTCTTCCTCTTCCTTTTTAATATCCTCAATCATATTACTGAAAGCAGCCGCGTTCATCGGATTAAACAAATTATTCTTTTCATAATAGCTTTTCATACTTCCCGTATCAAGTTCCGAACCTGTAATATCTGATTTCGGCAAAGAAATAATTATAGATTTATTTTTATTGTCAATATTAACTTCTATTTGAGAAAAATCAATTCCGGCAGTTATTTTTCCGTCATACGAATAAACTCCCTCTGATTTTGAAAGCGGTATCTCAAACCTGTCCCACAAAATTTTTCTGTTACCGCTATCATATGATTCAACGTGAGTATAATGATATTCAGCCGAATTAAGTGTTGATATATTCATTAGCGTATGTTGAATTTCCTGACCTGAAAGTCTGTTTTCAAAAAATGTTTTAGCTCCCCATACCGCCACCACAACTAAAAGTGTTACAATAACCACTATTATATCTCTTTTTATAAAACTACGTCGCTCTTTCTTCTCTTTCATAATCATATCCCCTTTTTATTTTATTGTACCATAAAAGAATATTATACGCAAGATAAATTTGTCACAATTTGTCAAAAAAAGAAAAAAAGGCACATTACTTTTTGGTAATGTGCCTTTTATAATACAGTTCTTTAAATTAGAACTTACCGGCCTTTGCAGCTTCCTCTACGGCAACGGCAACAGCAACTGTTGCGCCAACCATAGGGTTGTTACCCATACCGATAAGACCCATCATTTCAACGTGAGCAGGAACTGAAGATGAACCTGCGAATTGAGCGTCTGAGTGCATACGACCCATTGTATCTGTCATACCGTATGAAGCAGGACCTGCAGCCATATTATCAGGGTGAAGTGTACGACCTGTACCACCGCCTGATGCAACTGAGAAATACTTCTTACCTTGTTCGATACATTCTTTCTTATATGTACCTGCAACAGGGTGTTGGAATCTTGTTGGGTTAGTTGAGTTACCTGTGATAGAAACGTCAACACCCTCGTGGTGCATTATAGCAACACCTTCACGAACATCGTCTGCGCCGTAGCAACGAACGTTTGCTCTTTCGCCCTTTGAGTAAGCTGTTTCCTTAACGATTTCAAGCTTACCTGTATAGTAATCAAACTTAGTCTGTACATAAGTAAAGCCGTTAATTCTTGAGATGATTTGAGCGGCGTCCTTACCAAGACCGTTAAGGATAACTCTTAGGTCTTCCTTACGAGCCTTGTTCGCACTTCTTGCAAGACCGATAGCACCCTCAGCAGCTGCGAATGATTCGTGACCTGCAAGGAATGCGAAACATTTTGTTTCTTCTCTTAGTAGCATTGCGCCAAGATTACCGTGTCCGATACCAACCTTTCTGTCGTCGGCAACAGAACCAGGAATACAGAATGACTGCAAGCCAAGACCGATTTTCTCGGCAGCCTCTGCAGCTGTCTTAACACCGTCTTTAATTGCGATAGCCGCACCTACTGTGTAAGCCCAACAAGCGTTTTCAAAGCAGATTGGCTGAATGCTCTTTGTGATGTTGTATGCGTCAACACCGGCGTCATCACAGACTTTCTTTGCTTCTTCTATTGATGAAATGCCATGCTTTTTAAGCTCAGCATTGATTTGATCTATTCTTCTTTCATAACTCTCAAATAAAGCCATTATATATTTACCTCCCTTTTCAGATTATTCGTGTCTTGGGTCAAGAAGTTTTGCAGCATCGTCAACTCTTCCGTATTGTCCGCTTGCCTGTTCCAAAGCTTCGTTAGCGTCCATACCCTTAGCTATCATTTCCATCATCTTACCAAGATGAACAAACTTATAACCGATAATTTCGTTGTTATCGTCAACTGCAATCTTTGTTATGTAACCTTCTGCAAGTTCAAGGTATCTTGGGCCCTTTTCAAGTGTTGCATAAGTTGTACCAACCTGTGATCTAAGTCCCTTACCAAGGTCCTCAAGGCCTGCACCGATTGGAAGACCGTCCTCTGAAAAAGCTGTTTGTGTACGACCGTAAACAATCTGCAAGAAAAGCTCTCTCATAGCTGTATTGATAGCATCACAGACAAGGTCTGTATTAAGAGCCTCAAGAATTGTCTTGCCTACAAGAATTTCTGATGCCATAGCAGCTGAGTGTGTCATACCCGAACATCCGACTGTTTCTACCAACGCCTCTTGGATAATACCTTCTTTTACGTTTAGTGTAAGTTTACAAGTACCCTGTTGAGGTGCACACCAACCAACACCGTGTGTAAGACCGGAAATATCTTTAATTTCCTTTGCCTGTGTCCATTTACCCTCTTGAGGGATTGGAGCAGGACCATGATATGCTCCTTTTGTCAAAGGACACATATGTTCTACTTCTGCTGAATATTTCATACTATTACTCCTTTCGATTTATGCGGCAAAATCCGCTCATTATCTTCATTATATCATATTAATTTCATTGTATCAATAAAAAAATATACAAAATTATCGTTTATTGTAACTTTCTTTTTACATAAAAACATCATATCTCAAATATATCTCAAATATTATCGTTTTACTATTGCCCAAATTCGGATAAAATGTTATAATGTTAGCGTAATTTTTAAAATATATTTTCTCACAGAAAGGCTAAATAATTATGAACGGTAATGTAATTGTAGGACAATCGGGCGGACCGACATCTGTAATCAATTCAAGTCTTGTCGGAGTTTTTCAAGGCGCTAAGCGTGCCGGCTGCGGTAAGATTTACGGTATGCGAAACGGTCTTGAGGGACTTTTGCAGGAGAGATATGTCGAGCTTAACGACTGTATCAAAAACGACCTTGATATTGAAATTTTAAAACGCACTCCTTCATCATTTCTCGGCACTTGCCGTTACAAGTTGCCACATTATGAAAAAGACAGTGCCGTATACGAAAAACTTTTTGCGATACTTAAAAAGCTTGATATTAAGCACTTCTTCTATATCGGCGGCAACGATTCTATGGATACGATAAAAAAGCTTGCCGAATACGCAAGCAAGATAAACAGCGATATTACATTTATGGGCGTGCCGAAAACAATCGACAACGACCTTGACAAAACCGACCATACACCGGGTTACGGAAGTGCGGCAAAATACGTTGCGTCCGCAATGAAAGAAATCATTCTTGACACCGACACTTACACGACCGACTCAATCACAATAGTTGAAATCATGGGCAGAAACGCCGGTTGGCTTACAGCCTCGTCTGCACTTGCAAGAACGGAGGACTGTACAGGTCCCGACCTTATTTATCTTCCCGAAACACCTTTCAGCTACGATAAATTTGTAAGCGATATTTTAGAGGTTAAAAAGCATAAGTCGTCTGCTATTATCGCATTGTCGGAAGGTATACGAAACGCCGACGGTCAATATATCTGCGAAACACAAAAGGACGATATGAAACTTGACGTATTCGGTCACAAAATGCTTGGCGAAACCGCACTTTTCCTTTCTGATATGGTTGGTAAAGATACCGGTATGAAGTCAAGAGGTATCGTGTTCTCAACACTTCAAAGATGTGCGTCACATATCGTTTCAAGACGCGATATAACAGAGGCATACGATGCAGGTGCAACAGCCGTTGCGGCGGCGCTTGCAGGCGAAACAGGTAAAATGGTTATATTCAAACGTATATCAAACGAGCCGTATAAAGTGTTTACCGAAACTCACGATATAGGCGATATTGCGAATGTTGAAAAAACAGTACCTAAAGAATGGATTACCGAAAATGGCACTTATGTTTCACAAGAATTTATCGACTACGCACGTCCGCTTATTATCGGCGAGCTTACACCGTTTATGGTCGACGGTCTGCCACGTCATTTGACAATAGACTAAAAAGTCTTGTTGACTGCCAAATACAATGTAATTTTAAAGAGCTTATTCAAAAATGAATAAGCTCTTTTTTCACACTTTCTCCAATTTACCCACTATTTCACAAACATACAAAAAGCAAGCCGAAAAATCGGCTTGCTTTTAGAATTACATATTTTCCATTGACTTAATATTTTCAAGGACTTTTTCAAGCATTTCTTTATACTTTTCGCCCTTAGCTTTTTCTTCGTCAACGACCTTTTGAGGTGCTTTTGAAACGAAACCGGCATTATTAAGTTTGCCTTCTACACGTTTAATTTCGCCCTCAAGCTTTTTCTTTTCTGCATTAAGTCTTTCAAGTTCCTTTGTCTTATCAACAAGTTCATCAAGCGGCAAAAATACTTCCGCTGACGGAACAACCACGTTTACGGCGTTATCGCTGATACCGCTCTTATCCGTCTGAACAACTGCCTCACTTGCAGATGCAAGTTTTTCAAAGAATGCTGTACCCTGCTCAAACACATCAGTTTTATCTGTTACGATAATAACCTTTGCTTTCTTTGACGGCGGAACATTCATTTCAGCTCTTCTGTTTCTGATAGCACTGATTGACTGCATAATAAGTTCCATACTCTCAACGTCCTTAGGGAAGTTAAGTTTTTCGTCATATTCAGGCCACTCACTAATCATAATGCTTTCGCCCTCATGAGGTAGGTGTTGCCAAATTTCTTCCGTAATAAACGGCATAAACGGGTGAAGTAACTTCATTGTATTTGAAAGTACATATGTCAATACATACTGAGCCGTCTTACCTGTCGGATTTTCCTTATCGAACAATCTAGGCTTTACAAGCTCGATATACCAGTCACAGAAGTTCTCCCAAATGAAATCGTACAAGTTTGAAAGCGCGATACCAAGTTCAAACTTATCAAGATTTTCAGTAACCGACTTAACAACGTCATTATACTTTGAAAGTATCCATTTATCCTCAAGCTGTAAATCATTCAAATCAGGCAATTTATTTTCTGTTACATCAAGGTTCATAAGAGTAAATCTTGACGCATTCCAAATCTTATTTGCAAAGTTACGGCTTGCCTCAACACGTTCAATATAGAAACGCATATCGTTACCCGGTGCGTTACCTGTTGCAAGAGTGAAACGCAACGCATCCGCACCGTATTGGTCAACAATTTCAAGTGGATCGATACCGTTACCAAGCGACTTACTCATTTTTCTGCCCTGGCTGTCACGAACAAGACCGTGAATAAACACATGCTTAAACGGTACTTCTCCCGTATGTTCAAGTGCCGAGAACATCATTCTCATTACCCAGAACGGAATTATATCATAACCTGTTACAAGCACACTTGTCGGATAGAAGTAATCAAGTTCTTCTGTCTTATCAGGCCAGCCAAGTGTTGAGAACGGCCACAATGCCGATGAGAACCATGTATCAAGAGTATCAGGGTCTTGACGCATTTCCTTGCCGCACTTAGGGCAAACCGCACTGTCCTCTTTTGTAACAACAATTTCGCCGCAATCGTCACAATAGAAAGCAGGTATTCTGTGTCCCCACCAAAGCTGACGTGAAATACACCAATCACGAATATTTTCAAGCCAGTGGAAATACACCTTTTCAAAATGTTCGGGAACAAACTGTGTATCACCGTTCTTAACTGCGTCAATAGCAGGCTGTGCAAGAGGCTTCATTTTTACAAACCACTGCTTTGAAACGATAGGCTCAACAGTTGTACCGCAACGGTAACACTGACCTACGTTATGGCTGTGATCCTCAACCTTTACAAGAAGACCTTCGTCCTCAAGATCCTTAATCATTGCCTTACGACACTCATATCTGTCCATACCCTCATACTTGCCGGCATATGAATTCATCGTTGCGTCGTCGTTCATAACCTTAATTTGTGCAAGGTTGTGACGTTGACCGACTTCAAAGTCGTTAGGGTCGTGTGCAGGAGTGATTTTAACACAACCTGTACCAAATTCTTTATCAACATATTCGTCCGCAATAACAGGAATTTCACGTCCGACAAGCGGAAGAACAAGCATTTTACCCACTAAATCCTTATATCTTTCATCCTCAGGATTAACTGCAACGGCTGTATCGCCAAACAATGTTTCCGGACGTGTTGTTGCGATTATAACGTAATCGTCACTATCCTTTATTGGATACTTGATGTGCCAGAAGTGACCTGCCTGCTCGGCGTGTTCAACTTCCGCATCAGAAAGAGCCGTTATACAATGCGGACACCAGTTTATAATTCTTGAACCTTGATAAATAAGTCCCTTATTATATAGATTTACGAATACTTCTTTAACCGCCTTACTGCAGCCCTCGTCCATAGTAAAACGTTCTCTGTCCCAGTCACATGAAGAACCGATTTTCTTCAACTGATTTATAATTCTTCCGCCGTACTGCTTTTTCCAATCCCATACTCTTTCAAGGAACTTTTCACGTCCCAAATCGTAACGGGTAAGTCCTTCGTTTACGCGAAGATTTTCTTCAACCTTAATTTGTGTTGCTATACCGGCGTGGTCTGTACCCGGAATCCATAACGCACTGTAACCTTGCATTCTCTTGTATCTGATAAGAATATCCTGAAGTGTTTCATCAAGTGCGTGTCCCATATGAAGTTGACCTGTTACATTTGGAGGTGGGATAACGATTGTAAAAGGTTTCTTGTTTTTATCCACTTCTGCGTGGAAATATCCCTTTTCTACCCACTCATTATACAGTTTATCCTCAAATTCAGCCGGATTATAATTTTTTGCTATATTCTTTGCATCTTCCATTTATACTAACTCCTTTTAATTTTATCTTCCCAATATAAATACTGCCATAAAGGCAATTACTGCTAAAGCAAGTGCAATGTATTTGACTCGCAGGACCAACCCTTGGGTCGGCTCTTGTTTGAAAACTTTTTCAAGTATCAGTTCAGCTTTGAAAGTAAGAACTATCGCTATAAGACCGATAATAAAAGCCGTTATTTTAATAATCAAAAATACTCACACCCTTTCAATTTATACTCAGAAGAAAAAATACTCCATTTAACTATTATCGCATTTTAATGTATTTTTGTCAAGGTCAAACTTGTATAATATAAGAAAATATGTAGCATAATAAATTAATAAGCATAAAAGCGGACATATCCGAATAAATATAACTTGATGATAAAGAGCATTTAATTACAGCAGAGGAGGTTTTCTACACATGGATAACAACTTATCAAACAATCAGGCAATAATCATAGGAACTATTGAGGACGAATTTGTATTCAACCACGAAATTTACGCCGAAAAATTCTATACATTTACCGTTAAAGTACCGCGTTTAAGCGGTGCGTCTGATAATGTCAGAGTTATGGTATCTGAAAGACTTATAATGGACGGTGAATACTGTATCGGCGATATGATTGAGGTGACAGGTCAATTCCGTTCCTATAACAGTTACGAAAACGGTGACAATCGTCTTGTTCTTACGGTGTTTGCAAAAGACATCTGCCACTTTGACGAAGAAGAAAGCAAAAATCCAAACACACTTTTCCTAAACGGATTTATCTGTAAAGAACCCGTTTACCGCACAACTCCGTTCGGTCGTGAAATTACGGATATTCTGCTTGCGGTAAACAGAAGTTACAACAAATCCGACTACATACCGATTATTGCATGGGGGCGCAACGCTCGCTTTGCAAAAAATCTTCACGTCGGCGATAATGTAAAAATATGGGGACGTATTCAGTCAAGAACATATCAAAAACGTATCAACGAAGAAGAAACAATCACCAAAACCGCATACGAGGTATCTATAAATCGTATGGAACTTATTGAAAAAGAAGAAAATGAGGAATAAAAACAAAGAGCAGACAAAAGATGTCTGCTCTTTGTTTTTATAGTATTCTCACTTTATAATCTTTAAGCAAATAATTCATCTGCACAATATATCCTATAAACTGCGGTCCTGCCATAAGCTGACCGAAAAACGGCTTACCGTAATCTGACGAACCGCCGTCCAAAAGTGACGTTAATTTAGTTTTATCGCAAAGTGCCAAAATAGGTGCGTTCGGATCGGATATAATACCGTCAAGCAACGTCTTAACCGCCTCCTCATAATGCGGATTATGCGTTTTCGGATACGGACTTTTACGTCTTAGACGTACATCTTCAGGCAAGATTCCCTTTGCCGCTTCACGCAATACATTTTTAGAAACATTGTCACGATTTTTCATTTCCCAAGGTATATTCCAAACGTACTCGACAAGTCTGTGGTCGCAGAACGGCACACGCACTTCCAGTCCGCTTGCCATACTCATTCTGTCCTTTCTGTCAAGCAAATTCGTCATAAACCAATTTATATTCAGATACGAAATTTCACGTCTGCGTTTTTCCTCATCATTATCGCCGTCAAAAATCGGCACTTCCGCAATACTTTCTTCATATCGCATACGCGAATAATTGTCTATATCCAAAGTTTCACGAACACTGTCAAGCAAAATATTATTTCTTATCGACAAATCATAGCACCATGGGAAACCGTGTGTTTCAAACGCTTTCTTTTCCCTAAACCATGGATAACCGCCGAATATTTCGTCCGAACATTCGCCGGAAAGCACAACTGTATGGTTTTTCTTCACCTCACGACAGAAATACAACAGTGACGCGTCTACGTCTGCCATACCCGGTAAATCTTTCGCCAAAAGTGCCTCCTCCAAAAGCTCCGTAAGCACGTTATTCGGGCAAACAAGATATGTATGGTTTGTATTAAATGCCTCCACCATTCTCGGCACCCACTTCGTATCACTGTCCGGCTGAAAATGCGATGCTTTGAAATACTTATTATTATCCTCGTAATCAAACGAATACGTTGAAATTCTTTCGCCTTTTTTCTTCATTTCCATAGCACCGATTGCGGTTATAATACTCGAATCAAGTCCGCCCGACAGAAATGTTGCAATAGGCACATCTGAAATAAGCTGTCTTTTCACCGAATCATACACAAGCGAACGCACCTTTTCTATCGTTTCCTCGTAACTGTCTTTATGCTCACCGCTCACAAGCGACCAATATTTCTTTATTGTCATTCCGTGACGGTTGATTATCATATATCTTGCCGGTCGAAGTTCTCTTACATCTTTGAACACACCGACACCCTGTGTTCTTGCGGGGCTTAGTGCAAACAGTTCACAAAGTCCCGTTTTATCAAGCACTGCCGATACGTCCGGATATTCAAACAGTGATTTCAGTTCGGACGCAAACACCGTCACATCATTTTTCTGTGTATAGAAAAACGGTTTTACGCCGAATCTGTCACGACAAGCAAAAATTCTTTGTCGCATAGAATCCCAGATAACAAACGCATATATGCCGTTCAGCATTTCGGCACATTTTTCGCCGTAATGTATGTAGGCATACAATAGCACCTCAGTATCAGATGCAGTGGTAAATTCGTATCCGTGAGATTTCAAATCGTTTTTTATGTCGTTCGTGTTATAAAGTTCACCGTTATATGTAATCACAAATTCGTGTCCCTCGACTGTACGTTTCATCGGCTGAAGTCCGTTTTCAACGTCTATAACCGCCAAACGGCTATGAGCAAACACTGCGTGTTCGCCAACCCATTCTCCCCAAGAGTCCGGACCTCTGTGACGCAGTTTTTCTGCCATACGGTGAGCAACAGCAAGATTTTCTCGTTCGTTCTTGACAAGGTTTGTCTTAAAATTTATAAATCCGCATATTCCGCACATATCCTCTGCCTCCCATTCGATATTATGCTATATCATATGCAAATTGCAAAATTTTGTGCAAGAAAAAACAGATAGACATTTTCGTCTATCTGCTCGTTTCTTCTTCGTCCCACGGCAATACATCGCCGTCCTCACGCAAATAATCAATTATTTTCCAAACGCCCTCACCCGTTTTTGAATCAACTCTGAAAATCGTTTCGCAACCGGCAAGTCTTAACCAGCTTTCCGCTCTGTCGGGATCGGCACCGTCACTGTTTATCTGTGTAACTATTCCGATAACAGGTCTGTTACAAAGCGGTGTTACGCATGGCGGATACAATGAATACGGCTCTCTCGAACTCATCAAAAGTCCCACAACGTCCGCCTCAAACGTATACATTGCAATCGCATTTCCCAAGTTTTTGGTTTGTATGTACTCACCAGGCGTATCGATTATAACATCAAATCTGTTTACATACTGCGTCTTATGGTAATGTATTTTTTCGCCTTTAAGTGCCTGTGTAAGCGTGGTTTTACCGCACTCACTTCTACCGATAAGTATTATCTTCTTCATGTTTTTGTTATCTCGCAAACAGTAAATTTAAGAGTTCTTTCGGCATAGTCCATAATTGCACGAAGTGACGTTTCAACGTCCGCAACCATACCCGTAATTATAAGCGTACCGCTGAAACGGTCAACAAAGCTTAAATCAACATTTGATGTTTTTGTAGCCAAGTCTGCCGCTATAATCGCTGTTTCCGCAGGACTCATTGTAAGTATTCCGATTGCACTTCTTCCGAAGTCAATTTCGGGATTAAGCCCAAGCTTCGTATATAAAATAGGGTCAGGACTTGCAATAACGTGTGCAAGGGTAATTTGTTTACCCGGTACAAGTTCCTGTATAATTCTCAATTTATCGTCTGTCGATAAAATATCTTTCAATTCCACTGCCGTATCTTCCTTTCCGACAAATTCTTATTTTATTATATCACACTTTCTTTGAAAATTCCAGTCCTTTTAGAAAAACGTCCAAAATCCCAAAAATCCGAGTATGAAACTGTTTAAAATAAGCTGTAATACGAACAAAATCGGTATACCGACCGAAAATTTCTTTTTCAGCGTCTTGTGACGGAACACATTCATACCGATAATACCGCCTGTCGCACCGCCGAAAAAGCATACTTTCATCAATTTACTTTCTTTTATTCTTCTCTGTTTTCTCTTTGCATTTGATTTATCCGCACCGAACAGTGCGAATGCCCATATATTCATCAAAAGCAAGTATATTGCAATACCGAAAAACAAATATTTATTAGCCGTATCATTGCTGAAAAGCTTTATCGCATTCGGCCATGGCAGACTTTGAAACCAATCTGCCAACATTCCGAACAGCTTTTGCAGCCCCTCAAGCAATGCACGAAAACCTATATAAATATACTGTCCGGCGGTTTGCAATGCCTCATGTATATCCAATTAAACCCTCTCCCAAATTACATAGTTATTAATGTATTTTACAACAATTCTTTCATTTTTGCAACACCGTTTTTAATAACAATTATAAAGTCTTACCATTGTTGCAATAGCCTGTTCAACGGTGTAGTTGCCTTTCGGAGCAAATTCAGTATCAGAAACTCCTTCCATAATCTTCATTGAATTCATAATCGAAACAGATTCTCTCGCCCAATCAGAAATTAATTTTCCATCATCAAATGTCGTGCCATTCGGCTCGACAATCGTCTTGTTTCCCAAAAATCCAGCCGTTCTGTAAAGAATAGCCGCCGCCTGTTCACGGGTAATATTATCATCGGGTGCAAAAGTTCCGTCGTCCATACCGTAAATTATCCCTGCACTCGACAAAAATTTAATTTTTTCATCATCACAATCGGAATATGAAACTTCGCTGATTTTATCTTCAAGCTGTCTTTCTGCGATAACCTGCTTTATTGCGTCCTGTTGACCTTTTCTTGAGTCGGCAATCGGATTAAATTCCGTTGCGGTAAGACGATAAATCAAATCACAAAATTCTTTTCTTGTTATACTTCTTGTATATTCATTTGTAAAATCTATCGGCAGTAAATTACAAGCCGCCGCCTTTTGCATTTCTTCTTTCGCCCAATCGCTCGCACCATCTGATGAAAACATATTGTCTTCAGGCACAACCGCCACATCATCAGATGTAACATCACGCAAGTTATATCCTTCATATAAATATTTGGTTTGCAATATTGAATTTTCCGTATATAACGCATTTCTTGCATTTCCTATATACGGAAAATACCACAAATAATTTTCCTTAACCTCTCCGTGAGATTTGCTCGGTTCACCGTATCTTCCTACTAATATACCCGAATTTGCATTCACAACATAAGATTTTGTTTTATCCTTGTTCCATAGCTTAATATAATAATAGCCGTTATTCGACTGCGGTAAAATCACAGGCTCATAGCCCTGAAAATTCCAATACACATTAAGCCACTGTTGTAAATCTTCCTGTTCAATATCCGCACATTTTCCGTTATCTCCCACTATAACCGCGCTTTGAATATCGGATATATCATTCACTCCCAAAACGCTCTGAAAAGAAAACATTTCGGCAAATGCCGTTGTTGACATCATTGTCGCAAATATGATACCTATAATACAAAGCAATTTTTTCATAACTCTTCCCCCTTAACTGTTTGTCATCTTCATTATAATTTCACGAACTCCGTCACTGTCGTTTTTATAGGCTTTTTCGTACAGCTTATCAAGCATTTCCGCAAAATTTTCTATACTGCTGCCGTTTACACGCAATATTTTTTTATAGCGTGTTTTTTGCGGTTGTTCAAAGTCAAAAAACAGTTTTTCGTGAAGTTTATCCCCTTTTCTCAGACCTGTAAACTCAATTTTTACATCTTTGTACGGCACTTTTCCACCGTCTTTTATAACTTTTTCCGCAACGTCAAGTATTCTCACCGCTCCGCCCATATCAAGTACAAAAATTTCGCCGCCATTCGCAATCGTCATTGACATAAGAACAAGCTCAACCGCCTGCGGTATAGTCATAAAAAATCGCGTAACGTCTTTATCCGTCACCGTCACAACTCCATTTTCGATTTGTTTTTTAAACAACGGAATAACAGAACCGTTGGAATTTAAAACATTTCCGAAACGCACCGCCGAAAACTTAGTGTGTTTTGATTTCAGCGACTTTTCATACACATACATTTCACAACAACGCTTACTTGCACCCATCACGCTTATCGGCTCAACCGCCTTATCCGTTGAAATGAGTACAAAATTGTCCGCGTTATATTTTTCGGCTAAATTGGCAACCGTTTCTGTACCCTTTACATTGTTTTTAACAGCCTCCTCGGGACTAAGCTCCATAAAAGGAACGTGCTTATGTGCCGCCGCGTGAAATACAATATCGGGACGATATTTATTCATAATGCAGTCCATTTTCTCATAATCGCGAACAGACGCAATTTCAACCGTCACCTTGTCGCCGACTTCACATTTTACACTGTACGCACCGTTTTCGTATATATCGACAATTACGATTTTTTCTGCATTGAGTTTTGACAGTGAACGCACTATTTCACTGCCGATTGAACCTCCGCCGCCGGTAACCATACAGACTTTGTCCTCTATATATGGCTGAACATCTTTTAAATCCATAACAGTACCTTTCTTTTCAAAAAAGACTGTCCTACGACAGTCTTTTTAACAATAAACAAGCCACGGCTTGCCTACTTAATTTTAGTCCTCTTTAAACGGGAATATATCACCCAAAAGTTCTTTGGCTTTTGATTTTACACCATCGCCCTTTAGCTTGATTTCTCTTGTAGCGTCCATATCGACTTTTTCAGACTTTTCGTTTTCTTTCTCGTCCTCGAAATCTTCGCTCGGATTACGTTTAGGCTGATAATTCTTTCTCTTTATCTTCTTAACGTCGTCAAGTTCTTCGTCAAATTCTTCTTTTAATACTGATTTAGGCTTTACTCTTTCATTTCTCGGTTTAGACTGTGCCTCTTCCCATCTTCTGAAACGTGCTTCTTCTTCCGCACTGACTTCATTAAGTGCAGGCTGTTTTGCAGTCGGCTTTAAACCTTCATCATCAAGTGCAAGACTTTCGTTTAGATTCTTAATATCAACTTCTTGTTCTGAAAAACCGCCTACGTTGTTTACGAATTTTTCCTCAATATCTTTTCTCAATGCTCTGATTTCAAATGAAAGGTGATTATCTTTCTTTGAAAGTTTATAAAATCTGTTTCCAATCCAAAAGCTGATAATTGCATTGATTATAATAGTGAATATAAACCAAAATACAGCCCATCCCTTTGACAAGTATTTCTTATTTGAAACTTGTGTTGAATTGTCCGTTTGTGTTTGCACATTTCCCGCTGCCGGAATTTGTGCCTGTGTATTTTGATTGGCTGTGTTATTTTGATTTGCCGTATCTTGCTTGGTTGTGTCAACTTGTTCTGCCTGTTGAGTGTTATTTGCAGGTGCCGGAGTTGCTGCCAATACGAATGGTGATGCTGAAAATGCCATAATACCGGTTGCAAATATTACCATAATTTTCTTTTTTATATTCATCATAATCTCTCCTATTCAACTACGTCTTTAAAAGTTTCACGCATTTTTTTCTTTGCCGGAATTCTCGACATTTTCGCTTTACTTGCACTGTACACTCTCGTATACGCAAGCATTTTATCCTCATCTTCCTTGCTCTTGTTATATCCTATTAAGAACCAATTCCAAAAGCTCGGAGGCATTGTTTCCGTATTAATCATAACTTCGTGATAATGTCCCGGTGACTCGATTATTTCAAGTGCCAATTTAGGAATCATAAAATTAAAGCACGAAGTCTGCGTTTTTCTCATTTCCAAAAGCAGTTTTCTGACTCTGTTTGCACACTTTTCGGCTTTCATCTGATTGCCGTAAGTTCCCTGCCAACGATAAACCGCATAAAGCAGTCTTGAAATCAAAAGCGGTGAATTATTATTTCTTATATCGTCCGTAACTTCAGGTTTCAAGCTCGTATATGTCGCACGCTGATACGGTATATATCCGACCTTTGAAAGCATACGTCTGATTTTCTGCAAATCCTGTTCTCTTTCGCCTTTTGTTTTCGCATGAAGTGTTTTTGAAATACCGTACTTAGACCAATCCAAGTTATTGTTGTATATATACTTTATACAGCTTTTCTTTAAGAACGGATCTTTTGTCGAAGATTCAAAATATGCAACCAATTCTGCCAAATCGGACTTTTCCCACCCCTTTACCTGCGTAAAGGCGTTAAGTCCCGTACCTGTTATGACAATCTGCGATGCCAAAAGCACGAATAATTTTAAATCTTCTTTATTTGTAAACAACGATTTCCAGGTATCAACCTCTGCCATATGCTTTATACTTCCGAACAGTCCAAGCAGTTCGGTTTTATTCTTATCTGAAATATCGTCTATATTTTCACGAACAAAATTCATATAAATCGAAAGCTTTGCTCTTATCGCATTTGCCTGTTCTTTTGCGTTTTCACCATTGCCCAAAGGATTTACAAATTCAACATTCTCGCCTTTGCAAAGTTTTTCGATACATTGACCCATATAAATTTCCGTCACGCGTTCTTTTTCGTTCGAGAACAATTCAATATTATCAAACATAATCTTTGAAAGTTCAAATTTTACGTTTTTCATATTAAGGTCGTTTATAGCCGGATAAAGCTCAAGCACACGTGTTTTGAAAGCATTATCACCTGCCGATTTTTTTAGCTTAATAAGTTTTCCGCCTATACCTGTTTTGGTTGTATTTTCCCAAGTTGCCTGCCAGTCAAGCAGCTGTGTCATTGACGTGAAATGATATTTTCTGTATATTTCACGAAGTTTATCAATGTCAAATCCCAACAGCATTGACTTTGCACTATGCGGAAATTTTGTATTTTCTATATCAATATAGATACAATTTTTTCTCGCCTCAATGGCTTGACCTGTTATATTATTGTGCTGTTTTATAGTTCCGTGGAACACAATCTGTTTTTGTTTATCCGACGGTAAGTACACATTATACGTTGAAATACCTGTGTTTTCGGAAAGACTGATTGGTAAAAGCCACTTTAATGCAAGCAAATACATTTGCACCGTTTCTGCGTCATTTGCCGCGATACAGATATTTTTAATATCATCTGAAGTCAGAAGTCTTGTCGCTCTGTCTAAAACATAAGTCAATTCATACTTATGTTCGCCGATAAAGTTGATAACCTTATTTTCGACACCTTCAGACGGTGCGATATTATCAAGCGGTTTCAAATAATGAACAATCTGACCGTTCAAATCCTTTTCGGTAAGATTCGTTCTGTAACGCTTATGTCCGATATATCTTTCCGGCAAAAAGTTTTCGTCAACATCATCAAATATAAACGCATGAGCAAACACATTGCCCGGTTGACCGTCAAAATCATAACCGGCATAAGAAATCTGCATTGCAACATATCTTCCGTCCGAAAGTCTGAACGTTCTGAAAATTTTCGGAAACAGTTCAGGCACTGTCGGATCGCAAGGTGTCTGTGTATATTTAATTTCATTGTTTTTCGGAAGTCTGTAAGTAGCAAATCTTATTGTTTCATCAATATTTTGCTTTGTAAGTCCCTGTGTGCATGAAAACACTCTCAGCCCCGACTGATTGACAAGTCCAAGTTCGGGATCGGACAGGCTATGCTGTACAGAGGTATAGATTAACTGATATACCTTCATTTTATCTGACCATTCCTTTCTATGCCATATAGCATAAATTAATCAAGTTCTTTGAGTCCCGTATACAATTCAAAATATCTGCCTTTCTTTTCAAGCAATTCTTCGTGAGTACCTCTTTCGATAATCTCACCGTTTTCAAGTACCATAATCGCGTCCGCATTACGAATTGTAGACAGTCTGTGTGCTATAACAAACGTGGTTCTGTCCTCCATAAGAGCGTCCATACCCTCATTGATATGTTTTTCCGTTCTTGTATCGACGGAGCTTGTCGCCTCGTCAAGCACAAGTATCGGTGCTTTTGACAAAGCGGCTCGCGCAATATTCAAAAGCTGACGCTGACCTTGTGAAAGGTTTGAACCGTCCCCCTTTAGCATTGTATCATAGCCTTCAGGCATATTTTTTATGAACATATCCGCACAAGAAGTTTTCGCCGCCTGTCGAACTTCTTCATCGGTAGCCGAAAGTCTGCCGTAACGGATATTTTCCATAATTGTGCCTGTAAACAAATGTGTATCTTGTAAAACCATCGCGATGTTTTCTCTTAAACATTCAAGGCTTATATCCTTAATGTCAACACCGTCAATAGTGATTTTTCCTTTATTAATATTATAAAAACGTGTAATCAAGTTGGTTATTGTCGTTTTACCCGCACCTGTTGATCCAACAAGTGCTATTTTCTGTCCCGGGTGGGCGAAAACAGAAACATCTTTCAAAATTGTTTTATCGGGATTATATCCGAATGTCACACCTTCAACCAAGACGTCACCGTGTACTTTATCAAGTACAAGTTTTTTACCGTCATCTATTTCTTCTGCCTCGTCCATAACGTTAAATACACGTTCCGCGCCGGCAAGTGCCGACATAATATTTGTAACCTGCTGTGCAAGTTCGTTTATCGGTCTTGAAAACTGTCTTGAATAGTTTACGAAAACAGTAAGACCGCCTATGTCAAGTGCGGAAAACGGAACACCTCCGCCCCAACGTGACGCGAAAGCGATTATCGAGCCGACACAAGCCGTCAATGTGTAGTTGACCTGGCTCATTGCGTTCATACAAGGCCCCATAATTCCGCTTATAAACTGTGCCTTAACCTGTGAATTTCTAAGACTTTGATTAAGCTCGGAAAATTCATTTACGATATTTTCTTCATAATTAAATACCTTAACAACCTTTTGACCTGTAACGGTTTCTTCGATATAACCGTTTACTTTACCCAAGTCGGTTTGTTGTTTCATAAAATATTTTCGCGATTTACCGGCTATGGCAGTTCCGATTTTTGCAATAATCGGTGATACCACGATCGTCACAACCGCAAGCACCCAGTTTGTGTAAAGCATAAGTGCAAGTGTACCGATTAAAGTTATCGTACCCGAGAAAATCTGTACAAGAGTCGAATTAAGCATTTCGCCGATAATATCAACGTCATTAGTAAAACGGCTCATTATATCACCCGTAGGGTTTGTGTCAAAATATCTGACAGGAAGTTTCTGCACCTTACGAAACAAATGCTCTCTGATACGTTTCAGAGTACCCTGTGAAACGCTAATCATAATACGTCCCTGCAAATATGTTGCACCGACACCGAGTACATAAACCACTGCCATAAGTGCAAGTCCTGCCATAAGCGAAGTGATTTTCTGCTGAGATGTTTTGGTCGAATCTATAAGTCCGTTAATAATCGGTCTTAAAAGATACGAGCCGCACAATGTTGACGCAGAACTTACCAAAACACACACAAATGCCGCCGCAATTTTATGCTTTTCCTGTTCCAAATACGAAAACAGTCTTTTTGCAGTCGCCTTTGTATTTTTAGGTTTCTGTTTTTTCTGATTTCTGTTTCTGTTCGGTGGTCCCATTGGAGGCATTTTACTTCCATAGCCTTTCTGCCCACATAGTCAATACATTTCTTATCGTGGGCTGATAAGATGTACAAATATTAAGAGACTTCTTTTTCTTTATCTGTTTGAGAATAGTAAATATCGCGATATTCTTCACAATTCTTCATAAGCTCATTGTGATTTCCCATACCGATAATCTTTCCGTCCTCAAGCACAATTATTTTGTCCGCGTCTATTACGGATGTAATTCTCTGTGCTATTATTATTTTAGTCGAGTGTTTCAAACTCGTTGTAAACGCTTGTCTGATTTTAGCCTCTGTGGCTGTGTCAACGGCACTTGTACTGTCGTCAAGTATAAGAATTTTCGGCTTTTTCAAAAGTGCTCTTGCGATACACAATCTCTGCTTTTGTCCGCCTGAAACATTGACACCGCCCTGTCCGAGCTCCATGTTATAGCCGTCCGTAAATGCGTTTACAAATCCGTCAGCCTGTGCGGCGTCCGCAGCGGCACGAATTTCTTCCATTGTGGCATTTTCGTCACCCCAACGAAGATTTTCTTCGATACTTCCGCTGAACAATACATTTTTCTGAAGTACCATACCGACGCCGTCACGCAAATTTTTAAGACCGTAATCCTTAACGTTCACGCCGTCAACAAGCACTTCACCGTCTGTAACATCATAAAGACGCGGTATAAGCTGTACAAGCGACGATTTACCCGAGCCTGTTGTGCCGATTATACCGACAATTTCTCCCGGCTCTGCGGTAAACGAAATATTTTCAAGTACGTTTTCTTTACGTTTTTCGTAATACTTGAAAGAAACATTTTTAAATTCAACTCTGCCGTTTTCAACTTTCTTATCCTTTTGACCCGCATTTTCATCTGTAAGGTCTACATCTGTTTTAAGCACTTCCGTAATTCTTGTCGATGACGCAAGCGCACGCGAAAGCTGTAAGAAAAGCATTGAAACCATCATAAGTGACATAAGAATTTGCGTAATATATGTTGTAAACGCAGTAAGGTCGCCAACGCCCATACTTCCGCCTACAACAAAATTACCGCCGAACCATACCACAAGCAATGTTGTTATATTCATTGCCAACATCATAATCGGCATTGTCGTTATAACGATTTTCAAGGCTCTCATTGTAGTATTCATAAGGTCTGAGTTGGCATTTTCAAATTTTTCTGTTTCAAAATCCTGTCGTACAAAAGATTTTATAACTCGAACATTCGTTATATTCTCTTGTATACCCGAATTAAGATTATCAAGTTTTTTCTGCATTGCACCAAATCGCGGAAACGCGGTTTTTAACAGCAATCCTATCAATACCGCCAGTATCGGAATAACGAATGCCAATATAAGCGCAAGTTCTTTATTAATTGAACAAGCCATTATAATACCGCCTATCAGCATACCCGGCGAACGCATTGCCATAATCAGAAGCATTCTAACCATATTCTGCACTTGCGTAATGTCGTTCGTCAGACGCGTAACAAGTGAGCCTGTCGAAAAGTTGTCTATATTCTTAAATGAGAAGTTCTGTACCTTTTCAAATACTCCCTGTCTTAAATCCGCACTGAAATAAACCGACGCCCTAATCGCAAAGAAATGACCGCCGATACCGCCGATTATCATAATACCGATACACGCAATCATAAGCAACGCCCGCGACAAAATATATCCCGTTCCAAGTCCTGCGACTTCCGCACCGATACCGCTGTCAATCATTGACGCCATAATTTTAGGCAACACGATTTCCCCCGCAACTTCCGTAAGCATAAGCAAAGGACCTAATATGAAAAACAACATATACGGTTTTATATACTTCCAATAATATTTCAAGTTAATCTTACCTTTCTGTCAAGCAGGCAATCCAATTATTCAGCCGCCTTATTCTTCTTGTCCAATGCCGCCTTGATAAATGAGGCAAACAATGGGTGCGGACGGTTAGGTCTTGACTTGAATTCAGGGTGGAACTGAACACCGATATACCATGGGTGATCAGGAATTTCTACCATTTCAACAAGTTTATCGTCAGGTGACTGACCTGAAATAACCATTCCCTTGTCTGTTATTTCATTTCTGTAGAAGTTATTAAATTCATATCTGTGACGATGTCTTTCATAAATAAGGTCACTGTTATAAACCTTTTGTGCAAGTGTGTTCGGTGTAACCTTACACGGATACAATCCAAGACGCATTGTACCGCCCAAATCTTCAACGTCACGTTGTTCAGGCATAAGGTCTATTACAGGGTGAGTTGTGTCAGGGTTAAGTTCCGATGAATTTGCGTCCTTGTAGCCAAGTACGTTTCTTGCGTATTCTATAACCGCAATCTGCATACCAAGACAAATTCCAAGATACGGAATTTTGTGTTCTCTTGCATATTGAGCGGCAATAATCTTACCCTCAATACCTCTGTCACCGAAACCGCCCGGTACAAGAATACCGTCAGAATCTTTAAGAAGTTTATCCGCAGTCTTTGCAGTAACTTCTTCACTATTTATCCACTTGATATTAACATTTGAGTAATTCTGTATTCCGCCGTGCTTTAGCGATTCAACGATACTGATATATGCGTCGTGCAATGATACATATTTACCTACAAGTGAAATTGTAACTTCTTCCTTGCCGCCGTTCATAAGGTCTTTAACGACGTCAACCATCTTTGTCCAATCGTCAAGCTGTGGCTTTCTGTCCTCAAGTCCAAGACGGTTACATACAACCTTTGCAAGTCCTTCTTCTTCAAGTGCAAGAGGAACTTCGTAAAGTGTATCAAGGTCAAGGTTTTCGATAACACATTCAGGTGATACATTACAGAATAGCGCAATCTTTTCTGCAAGTCCTTCTTCAAGAGGCTTTTCAGTTCTTAAAACAAGTACGTCAGGCTGAATACCAAGGCTTAGAAGTTCCTTAACACTGTGCTGTGTCGGCTTTGTCTTTTGCTCGCCAGATGTTGAAAGATACGGTACAAGTGTAAGGTGGATATACATACAATTTTCCTTACCAACTTCCTTTACAACCTGTCTGATTGATTCAAGGAACGGTGTAGATTCAATATCACCGACTGTTCCGCCGATTTCCGTAATAACAATATCTGTGTCCTGCGTATTTGCAACACGGTAAACTCTTGACTTGATTTCGTTTGTGATATGCGGAATTACCTGTACGGTTCTTCCCTCATAGTCACCGCGTCTTTCCTTTGAAATAACCGACCAATAAATTTTACCTGTTGTTACGTTTGAATTTACGCTTAGGTTTTCGTCGATAAATCTTTCATAGTGTCCAAGGTCAAGGTCTGTTTCCGCACCGTCATCTGTAACGAAAACTTCACCGTGCTGATACGGACTCATTGTACCCGGGTCCATATTGATATAAGGGTCAAACTTCTGCATTGTAACCTTATATCCTCTTGCCTTTAACAATCTTCCCAATGATGCGGCTGTAATGCCCTTACCAAGTCCTGAAACAACTCCGCCTGTTACGAATATATACTTTGTATCCATTTTTTCCTCCTATTTACTGTATCTTTTAACAAACTTCTCTATTCTTTTAAGTGCTTCTTGAATGTTCTCAATCGAATACGCATATGAACAGCGTATAAATCCCTCTCCGCTCTCGCCGAACGCATTGCCCGGTACGACAGCGACCTTTTCTTCCATAAGCAGATTTTGACAAAATTCTTCACTTGTCATACCCGTAGATTTTATGCAAGGGAATACATAAAATGCTCCGAGCGGTTCAAAACAACTAAGCCCCATTGCTCTGAAACCGTCCACTATGTAGCGTCTTCTGTAATTATACTCACGACGCATTTCCGCAACGTCATCGTCGCAGCTCTTTAGTGCCTCAATCGCAGCGAATTGTGCGGTTGTCGGTGCTGACATTATGCCGTACTGATGAATTTTTGTCATAAGCTTTATAATTCTTTCAGGGCCTAACGCATAACCAAGACGCCAACCGGTCATAGCGAATGTCTTTGAAAAACCGCTTACAACAACAGTTCTTTCTTTCATACCCTCAAAATTTGAAAACGGAATATGCTTTTCGCCGTCATAACGAAGTTCAGCATAAATCTCGTCTGACAGTACCATTATATTTGTACTGCGAAGTACCTCTGCAATAGCCTCCAAATCTTCCTTTGACATAATTCCGCCTGTCGGATTATTCGGATACGGCAGAATTAAAAGTTTTGTCTTGTCGGTAATCTTTTCTTTCAGCTGTTCCGGCAAAAGTCTGAAATTGTCCTCTTCTTTTGTTTCAATCGGAACAGGAACACCGCCTGCCATAACCGTACAAGGGCGATAACAAACGAAACAAGGCTCCGGAATAAGCACCTCGTCACCGGGATTAATAAGCGTTCTTACCATAAGGTCAATCGCCTCACTGCCTCCTACCGTTACAAGAACTTCTTTTTTCGGATTATATTTTATATCGAATTTTCTGTCATAGTAATTGCAGATTTCTTCACGCAATTCCATAAGTCCGGCATTTGCGGTGTAGTGCGTCTGTCCTTTTTCAAGCGAATATATACCGGCTTCACGAATTGCCCAAGGTGTTGTAAAATCAGGCTCACCGACACCAAGCGAAATAGCGTCGTCCATTTCTGCAACTATATCAAAAAACTTTCTTATGCCTGACGGCGGTAAAGCCGAAACTACCGGTGAAATAATTTTTTCGTAATCTATCATAGCGTAATTACCTGTCTTGTATCCTTTTCATCGTCCTCGAATACAATTCCTTCCTCTTTGTATTTTTTTAGCACAAAATGAGTTGCCGTTGAAATTATCGAATCCATCGGTGCAAGCTTCTGCGCAACGAACAATGCCACTTCTTTCATACTCTTGCCCTCGATTGTAACGGCCAAGTCATATGCACCGGACATTAGGTAAAGTGATTTTACCTGTGGGTATTTGTAAATTCTCTCTGCCACCTTATCAAATCCTTCACCTCTTTGCGGAGTTATGCGAAGTTCAATAAGTGCAACAACAACGTCTTTGTCGGTCTTATCCCAGTTTACAATGGTTTTGTAACCGACAATAACGTTTTCCTTTTCCATTTTTTCAATCTTGTCGGCGACTTCCTTTTCCTCCATACCAAGCATCTGCGCGATTTTCGCTCGTGATACATTACCTTTTTCCTTGTCAAGAATGTTTAAAATTTCTTCCATAAAAGTCAGCCTCCAATACTTTGTTCTGTAACCGTTTTCACATTTTTACATATGAATAGTCATTTTATCTTATAATTATATCGTATTTACGCTAAAAATGCTATACCTTTTTTCAAAAAAGTTTCACAAATTTAAAAAAAATTAAAAAATCGGTGTTTTTACACCGATTTGGGTTGTATTTTTGCCACCACTCCGTCACTTTGTGACACCTCTCCTCAAGGAGAGGCTCTTAATCGGCTTCCATTGAGGGGAGCTGGCGTTGAAAATGCCTGAGGGGTGGCTTTTCGCTATACTTGGGACGTCGAGAGTGCCATCCCCTACTAACGTATTTTTGTCCGTCCGGGTGACCGATGATCCCCCTACGAATTGCTACACACTTTTTACTTTTCCACTTCCACAAGTTTAACGTCCTGTTCGGCAAGTGCCACTTGCCATTCATCTGTCAGTTGTGCGTCTGTAATAAAGCAATCTATACCGTCAAGGCCCGAAATTCTCGGAACACCTATTTTACCGATTTTATTTTTATCGCAAAGAAAAATTGCCGATTCACTGCACGAAAGCATCGCTTTTTTTATTTCAGCCTCGCCCTCGCTCGAATCAACAAGCCCACGACCAAGCGTTACACCTCTGCATGAGAAAAAGCACTTATTCGCATAATAATTTTCTTTTATTGTTTTTTCCGCAACACGTCCGATATATGACATATTTCTCGGTGTCAGTTCACCGCCGACGCACACAACGTGAATATGGTCACACATTGAAAGTTCATTTACGATTTTTTCGGCATTTGTAATAACAGTTATACCACGCTTACCTTTTATGTATCTTGCCAAATGCCATGCCGATGTACTTGCGTCAAGAAATATAGTTTCACCGTCTTTTATAAGGTCAGCCGCATATTTTCCTATACGCTGTTTACCCTCATAATTCACCGTATCACGTTCCGTTATTGCAAGTTCGATTTCGCTGTTATCAACAAGCGTTGCACCGCCGTATGTACGAACAAGCACGCCTTGTTTTTCAAGTTTTTCAAGGTCACCGCGAATTGTTTCGGTTGTAACCTCAAACTGTTTTGCAAGTTCCACCACAAGTACACTCTTGTTTTTATTTATTATCTGCTCTATTCTGTTTCTGCGTTCAACTGCAAGCATATCTAATCTCCATTCTTATTTGTTGTATGTATTTTATCATATTTTCCCTATCTTTTCAATACGGTGCAAAAATAAAAAGAATATGCTTTTATCTTGCCACCCCTCAGTCGACTCCGTCGACAGCTCCCCTCAATGGGAGCCTTATATGTCTCTCCTTGAGGAGAGGTGCCAGCAGGGCGGAGTGGTGGTATTGTAGATATTTCCCCCGTACGGGACGGCGCACTCGACGTCCCCTTTTTATCGCCACCGCAAATCACCTTGCTACACAGGCGACCAATGTTCGCCCCTACTCACACAAAAAGAGAAGCCATTGACTTCTCTTTTTAATCTATCCTAATAATTATCTCACACATTAAATAAATCATCATATTCAACATTTAGTATCTCTTTAAAATGCCTAATCTCATCAGGATATATATGACGCTGACCAACTTCTATTTTTGCAAGTGCACTACGTGTTATGTCACACCCTCTAACTTGCAGTTTTGCAGATAATTCCTCTTGTGTAATCTTTCTTTTTTCACGAATACTTCGGATTTTATTTCCTATTTTTTTCTCATATAATGCGTCCATATTTCACCCCGTCAAAATGCACTAATATAAGTACAAAACTATTGACTTCATTGTAGCATTGTGTTATAATAATTTTGCACCTATATAGGTGCAAAATATACATATATGGAGGGAACACTTATGAAAAAATGTCCTAAATGCTCAAAAGAATTTACTGATGATATTGTTTACTGCACTGCTTGCAATACACCGTTAGAGAAAGTTGAGCAAACAACAAATACCGACACAAAAAACACTCAATCAGAAACCGCCTATACTCAATCGACTCAAACACCGCAACAAAACACACAAACAACAGACACATCACCTATACAACAAGTTCCTCAAGGGAATAATAATCCAAATAAAAAATACATTATCACAATTATAATTGCGGCTATTATCATTATTATTCTTTTATTTACAAAATGTTCTTCATCTGACGAACCAACCCAAAAAGATTCAACTGTTGTCACAACAGCACCTGTCACCGAACAACAGTCGGCAACACCCGTACCTATTGCTACTCCCACTCCGGAACCTCTGCCAACACCGACACCTGCTCCCGTTGCAAAGGAATTTATAAGAGAAAATTATGGTTATGTTGATTACAAAGAACTTGCAAGGAATCCTGACCCATATAAAGGAAAAAGCCTTACATATAGCGGTAAAGTCATTCAAGTTATAGAAGGTGATACTGAAACTCAACACAGAATTGCTGTGAACGGAGATTATGACAACGTTATATATGTTGCTTATCCGAAAAATATAGTAACATCAAGAATTCTTGATGATGATTATGTAACGGTTTACGGAACTTCTTTAGGACTTTATTCTTATCAATCGACTATGGGCGGAAAAATCACAGTTCCTGCATTGTATCTTGATAGAATAGAATTACAACAATAAAACTTTTATCAAAAAAGAGAAGCCATTGACTTCTCTTTTTTGCTATTCACCATACTTAACCCCTTGATATGTATCGCGTTTAACCATAAGTTTATCAATTTCATTAAGCACTACAAATTTCTTCAAACTCCACAGCGGACCTACAAGTGAATCACGACCGCCGTCACCGGTAAGTCGTTGTATAACCGTTTCTTCCGAAAAAACTTCGAGCTGATTTACTATCGTTTCAACGTAATCTTCAAGCGTCATAAGTTCAAACTCACCTCTTGCGTACATATCTGCAAGTCGTGTATTTTTCAAAACGTGCAACAAATGCAATTTCACGCAATGCGGATTAAGTTTCGCCACCGTCTTTGCACTTTCAAGCATCATATCTGTCGTTTCACTCGGCAAGCCGTCAATAAGATGTACGCACACATTTATATTTCTATCCTGTAATTTTTTATAACCGTCCAAAAACTCCGCATATGTATGGCAGCGATTAATCTTTTCACCGGTTTCGTCAAAAACAGTCTGCAAGCCGAGTTCGGTCACAAGATATGTTCTTTCATTCAATTCCGACAAATAATCAAGCACATCATCTTCAAGGCAATCCGCACGCGTCGCAATACTTATCCCAACCACGTTATCCTGTTTCAGCACGGGTTCAAACCTTTCACGCAACACGCTTGCAGGTGCATATGTATTTGTATGTGCCTGAAAATACGGAATATACTTAGCCTCGTGCCACTTTTTATGCATACGCTCCTTGACTTCCTCAAACTGCGTAAGAATATTATGTGACGGATCACCGGCAAAATCACCGCTGCCGCTTGACGAACAATATATACACCCTCCGACGCCCTTTTTACCGTCGATATTTGGACACGTAAAACCGCCGTTTAACGCCACCTTAAACACCTTACCGCCGAATTTCTGCTGAAGATGATAGTTCCATGTATGGTATCTTTTATTGTCGTTTGAATACTTAAATTTATTCTCCATAATTTTCTCCATAAACAAAGGGACTGTAGAAAAAACATAATTTTTCTACAGTTCCTTTTAGGGTTCTGAAATTTTTTATTACTTCTTCAATTCAAATGAGTTACAGTCTGTACATTCAACCATTGTAGGATTAGCCTCGTGCGTACCCACTTGAATACTTGAAAGTGAACAATAATCTGCTGAATCACAGTGATTTGCACACTGTGTTACAGTACATTTAATACTTTCGTTCTTTTCGCCGTTACAACATGCCATGATATTTTACCTCCATAAATAATATTTAATACCGCCTCTGCGGCACATAAATATTATTTGCAGTTAGGTTTAAAATATCACAGGAAAATCATACTAATTTTCAAGCAAGTTTGAAACTGCCGTAAGTGTGATTTCGTTGTCTTTTCTGTCGGCGGTGATCACACAGCCCGATGTAATCTGACCTGTAAGCGACAAGATTGAAAGTTTATCCTCCAAAAGTTTTTGGATTGCTCTCTTAAGCGGTCTTGCACCGTATCGCTTATCGTAACCCTTTTCCAAGATAAGTTCCTTCGCTTCATCGGTAACAACAAGTTTTGCGTCTTTTTCCGCAAGTTTTGCGTGAATATCCTTTAACAAAAGATCAATAATCTGTCTTAGATTTTCCTTTGTAAGCGGTTTGAATGTTACAATTTCGTCAATTCTGTTAAGGAATTCAGGCTTAAAGAACTGTTTTAAACTCTTATCCACATTATCGTCAAGTTTAACCTCATCATTCGAGTTAAATCCTGCCGCCGCAGACTTAAATTCAGAGCCTGCATTTGTTGTCATTATAATAATGGTATTTTCAAAATTAACTATTTTACCGTGACTATCCGCAACACGTCCGTCATCAAGAATTTGCAAGAACAAATTAAACACTTCAGGGTGTGCTTTTTCGATTTCGTCAAGCAATATTACGGAATACGGCTTTCTTCTAACCTTTTCGGTAAGCTGACCGGCATCATCATATCCGACATATCCCGGAGGTGAGCCGATTAATTTTGAAACCGAATGTTTCTCCATATATTCCGACATATCAATTCTGATAAGTGATTCTTCGTTATCAAACATAACTTCCGCAATCGTCTTAACAAGTTCTGTTTTTCCGACACCTGTCGGACCTGCAAATATAAACGATACAGGACGTTTTCTTGTAGTAATATCGGCTCTGCCGCGTCTTATCGCACGAGAAACAGCCTCAACAGCCTCATTCTGACCGATAACTCGCTCATGAATACGTGATTCAAGATTAAGAAGTTTTGTAGATTCGTCCTCCGTCAAGCGATGTACGGGGATTTTCGTCCAACCCTCGATAACAGCCGCAATATCGTCAAACGTAATCTCTGCTTTTTTAGCCTCGTTTTCAGCCGTTTCAATGTCTTTTTCAACTTTAAGTTTTTCTGTTTTTAAGTTGGCTATTTTTTCAAAATCACCATCATCGGTAGCCGTTTCAATATCTTCCTCTATGACATCAAGTCTGTCCTCCAACAATTTAACGTCATAAAGTGCCTTATTTTTAAGATTTACTCTTGAACCTGCTTCGTCTATTACGTCAATAGCCTTGTCAGGCAAAAATCTGTCTGTTATATATCTTTCCGACAACCTTACCGCCTGTTCGATTATATCGTCAGAAATTTTTACAGAATGGTAATTTTCGTAATAATCCTTAATACCTTTCAAAATCTCGATACTTTCGTCAATAGAAGGCTCGTCGATAAGAACAGGTTGGAAACGTCTTTCAAGTGCGGAATCCTTTTCTATATGTTTTCTGTACTCTGTAAGAGTTGTCGCACCGATTATCTGAATTTCACCTCTTGCAAGTGCTGGCTTCAGAATATTCGCCGCACTCATTGCCCCTTCTGCGTCGCCTGCCGCAACGATATTATGAATCTCATCAATTACAAGTACAACGTTACCTTTTTCGGCAGCCTCGTTTAAAAGACTCTTTAATCTCGCCTCAAACTGTCCTCTGAACTGTGTACCCGCCACAAGTGCCGTAAAGTCAAGCAAATAAAGCTGATAGTCAAAAAGTTTAGGCGGAACGTTCTTTTCATATATTCTGCAAGCCAATCCCTCTGCAACGGCAGTTTTACCTACACCCGGCTCTCCCAAAAGAACAGGATTATTCTTTGAACGTCTGTTCAAAATCTGAATTACACGTTCAATTTCCGCATCTCTGTTTACAACTCTGTCAACCTCGCCTCTTGCGGCTTTTTCGGTAAGATTTGTGCCGTAAGTATCAAGCATGGTCTTTTTCTGCTTTTTCTTCGACTGCTTTTTGTCTTTCGACTTTTTATTCTCCTCGGTACTTTCGTCACTGTTTGAGTTAGAGCCAAGATTATTAAAGAAATCTTTAAAGGCATCAAGAGGAGCGGTAGCCGCTCCGCCTTCGACATCCTCACCGCCTGAAATCTGTCCGAGCATTTCCGACAAATCGCCGTCCATACCCGGCATACCTTCCATACTCTCCATAAATTCGGACATCTGATTATTTATATTTTCAAGTTCTTCGTCAGACACACCGAAATTATCTATCATTTGATTAATCGGAGCAATCCCCAGCTCTTTTGCACATGACAGACAAAGTCCTTCGCTTGTAGTCTTTCCGTTTTCCATTTTTGTAATGAAGAAAACCGCAGGGTTTTTCTTACATTTTGCACATAATGTCATCACTTTTTTCCTTTCTATATATCTTAAAACGGTTTTACCGCCGAAAATACACAATTTTTGAAGTTATTATACCATATCAATCTAAGATTTTAAACCCCTTTTTAAGTATGTTTACAAATATTTCACTTTTCGCGAAAATAATTGGAATATATTGTAAATTTATTTCATATACTTTACATATAGAATAAATTTCACAAAAAGGACAAGTTTTATTATGAATACACAACAGTTAAAAAACAGTAAATGTATAGCGGTTTCAAACTATACCCGCCGTCAAAAATCTTCACGTCTGAAAGGCGAGCTTATAGCATTCTTTTCAGTATTATCTATTATATGCACCTGCCTTTATATTATAATTTCATCTCTGCCATACTAAAAAATTACCCATATATAATTTATTTATTTAGAAATAATTATAGAATTTGCAAAAAATATCATAAATATATTGCTTTTTTCAGTCAAAGATAGTAAAATAAGCTATGAATATTTTATAGGGGGTAATTTAATGTCAGACGGCAGTATGTTTTTGACTGTGTTTAGCATAATTTTACAGGTATTTTCTTTGTCAATCGGTATTTACTATCTTATAGTCGGGATTACGGGTTTTTTGCCGATAAAAGACAAGAATAAGAAAATTTCCGACAAAACACATAAATTTGCACTTATAATATCTGCACATAATGAGGAAGTCGTTATCGGTAATATGGTTGAATCTTTGAAACAGCTTGATTATCCCGATGACGCATATGATATTTTTGTAATTGCCGATAATTGCGACGACAATACCGCAAAAGCGGCTGAAGATGCCGGTGCACTTGTATATGTAAGAAACGTTCCGGAGCTTAGAGGTAAGGGACACGCGCTTGAATGGATGTTCGACAAGCTTTATAAAATGGACGAACAATACGACTATATATCGGTATTTGACGCGGACAACCTTGTTGATAAAAATTATCTAAAAGCTATGAATGAACGTGCAAATCAAGGCTTTAAGGTTGTTCAAGGTTTTCTTGACAGCAAAAACCCATACGATTCTTGGATTACGGCAGCTTATTCATTCTGTTTTTGGAGTGTAAACCGTATATTTCAGCTTTCAAGATACAAACTCGGTCTTTGCTGTGAACTTTCGGGTACAGGCTTTATAATCGCACTTGACACTTTAAAGAAACTCGGTTGGGGTGCAACCTGTCTTACGGAAGATATGGAATTTACAATGAAACTTTCTCTTAACGACACACGTGTGGCATTCGCTTACGACGCTGTTGTTTACGACGAAAAACCTTTGACCTTAAAACAGTCGTGGCGTCAGAGAGTTCGTTGGATGCAAGGACATTGTGACGTTGCATCAAGATATTTCTTTAAACTTATCAAAAAAGGCATTAAAGAGAGAAAACTTTCGTGTATTGACTGTGCTGTATATCTTGTTCAGCCGATAAGAATTATCGCAACAGGTATCATTACATTCTTCGCATATGCACAAACATTTCACCCCGACGGTGACTTAGGATTCATTCAGCTTTCATACATATTCGGTAATTCGTGGCTGTGGAACGTAATCGTTATTTTGCAGTTCTGCTATACACCGTTCGTTATATGGTATGAACGCCGCGAATTTAAGCCAAAAATGGTATTTTACTACTTCACATATATTTTGTATAACTTCACTTGGGTGCCTATCGCAATTCAAGGTATGATCGGTAAAAACAAAACCGAATGGTCACATACAAAACATACTCGCACAATTTCTATGGAAGAGTTAAATCGTTTAAACAGTAAATAATATATTTTAAAAACCGCTTTATGCGGTTTTTTTATTGCCCCAAACGCTTGACGTATTATTGCATTTATTGTATAATAAATCTTATAGAGAGAAAAGCAGTGCGTGGCAGTCAAATTGTATGATTTGCTATTGTTTTTCGGAAAAATAATTAAACATTTAATTAATGGAGGAAGAGAGTAATGTTAGTTGAAACAAAGGCTAAAGTAGGCGTATTTTCTATTGCATTAGGAGCTTATCTACCTCAGTTCCCATCATTGGTACCTGAATTTGAAGCTCAATACGATGCGTTCAAGAAAACACTTCCTGACACTGTCGAAATAATCGACGGCGGAATGGTAACAACAAAGGAGCAGTCACAAGCAGCAGGAGATTTATTCCGTGCCGCAGACGTTGACTTGGTATTTCTTCAGTTACTTACATATGCAACATCATACAATATGCTACCGGCAGTAAAAGACCTTGATGTACCGGTTGTTCTTGTAAATATCCAAAAGCTAAAGGCTTTGGATTATGACCACACTGATATAGCGTCATGGCTTGGCGAAGGTTATGCCTGCGGTGCAGTCGGTGAAATGGTTGCAGACCTTGAAAGATACGGTAAAAGACACGCTGTAATCACAGGTGTTGTTGAAGGCGGTGACCCTGGTGTACAGGCTGAAATCAACGATTGGTGCCGTGCAGCTCAGGTTAGAAGAAGATTCAGAGATACAAATATCGCTCAAATCGGCAGACCTTATCCGGGTATGATGGACCTTTACATTGACGAATCAAACCTATACAGAAGAATGCACCTATACACAAAGCAGTTCGACTGGGAAAAGATGTGGGCAATCGCTGACAACATCACAGACGAAGATGCAATTCGTGCAAAGGCTCAAGATATTCTTGATACATTCGACATCGAAGGCGGCGGAAGTATCGAAGAAGTTTGGGATATGGCTAAATACGTTGTTGCTTTCGAGCAATGGGTTAAGGACGAACATCTTGGCTTAATCGCATCTCACTATGACGGTTACGCTCAAGGTAAAGCCGGCGTACTTGACAGTATGCTTATCCCTGCATTCTCAATGCTTATTAAGCAAGGTACAGCTTGTGCCGTTGAGGGTGATATGAAGGTTGCTATGGCTATGAGTATCCTAAAGACTATCTCAGGTACAGGTCAGCTTGCTGAAATGTATTCAATAGACTTTAACGACGATATTGCAATCATCGGTCACAGCGGTTCGGGTGATGCTGATATTTCAGATAAAAAACCTACAATGAAGATTGTTAAGGTATTCCACGGTAAAACAGGCGGCGGTTACCTTACTCAATTCTATCCGTACACAGGTCCTGTTACTTATCTTGCAATTACACAAGACGGTGACGGTCACTTTAAGTTTATCGTTGCAGAGGGCGTAAACGAAGAAGGTAAGATTCTTTCATTCGGTGATACAAATATGAGAACACGTTTCACTTGCGGAGCAAGAGAATTTGTAAACCGTTGGAGCGAATGCGGTCCTACTCACCACTTTGCAGCCGCTACAGGCAGACATATCGATACAATCTTAAAGGTTGCTAAAATCTTTAATGTTCCTGTTGACATCGTAACAAGATAAATAAAACATATAAAAGCAAGCTATTCACGTGGCTTGCTTTTTTTGTACATTTAATATGAAATTATTGCTTTAAAGTTTAATATGTGTTAGAATAAAAAAGGAGGTAGAGCCATATGTCAAAATACGAAGAAAAAATAACAGATAATTCACTTTGGTACACCGCCACCCCTACCCCGCTTACATTGACATTGCCTTTTTACATAACCGAGGCAGGTCATTTTCGTGCAGAGGCTGATTATAAAGTGGAACGTGACGAACACGACAGTTATCTTTTATTGTACACAATAAAAGGCAGCGGTACGGTTGTGAGTGACAAAGTTTCTTTGACCGCTCTTCCTCACAATGCCGTTATGATAAATTGTCATAATTATCATAAATACTTTTCAAATAACGAAGAATGGGAATTTATATGGATTCATTTAAAAGGCAGTGCAGTGGCGGCAATGTTTGATGTTCTCTACCCTAACGCGGTAAATATTATTTCCGTAAAAGACTTTTTGAGTTTTGAACAACAGCTGTCGGAGCTTATATGTAACGTGACAAAAAATGATGTTCTCAGCAGTATTTCCACTTCTTCGCAAATACATGATGTTCTGAATACACTTGTTATTTACACAATCGAAAATGAACAAAAAAGTCAAAAACGTCAACATTCGGATGATATTAATGTGGTAATTGATTTTATTCAAAATAATTACTCCGATTCAATATCCATTGATGATATGATACAGAATATCCATATTTCAAAATATCATTTTATCCGCCTTTTCCGTAGGATTATGGGTACAACTCCGTATAATTATTTGACGAATTATAGAATAAATAAGTCAAAATTGCTTTTGCGTACAACAAATAAATCAATCGCCGAAATATCCGAAGAATGCGGGTTCCTTGATACAAGTAACTTTATATCACAGTTTAAAAAGAATACCAATCAAAAACCAACCGATTATAGACGCGATTTTACTTAGTTTTTCTTTCCTACTTTTTACTCATACACTCCTGTGGAACGAAAACAGTCTGACGTACGGTAAATATAATTTAACGAAATAGGTAGTGCAATGTATTATGTTAAAATTAAAAAACATTAAAATTACTGATGCATATATTGAGGCTGATTATATACCTGAATGCAGCTCTGAATGCGGTCATATTAAAATGAATAGAGTGACAAAAGAAATTGATGTGAGAAGTGTGATAGGTTTTAGCGACACATATACTCGTATGGCAATAAACGGTTTAGAAAGAATATTATCCGACATAAAAAAAGATCCGTCATATACACCAAATGAGCGTTTAGTAATGTGGTACTAATTAAAATTCTGTCTTGAGCAATTTAATTGATTGGCTAATTCAGTCATTGTAAAATTATTGCGTTTCATAATTACTTTTATTTTTTCTGCTGTTGTAAGCATATAAATCATCCTTTCTATTGTATCATCTCATGTTAACATTATACACTTAATAATTTAAAATATAAACAAAAAATCTAAAATTTCAACTCACACGCTCCGCGGGAAGTGTGATGGTATCACATTTTCGGCAAATCTAATTAGTAATTTAATATTACTATACTTTCGCACATAAATATGATTATATAAACATTTACGCTACACAATCGAATTTGTCCGAATTTAGACGTAAAAAAGGTACTGCGTATGCAGTACCTTTGTAAGCCGTAAAACAAAATTAAAGTACAGCTTCCCACAATTCAGGATGTGGATTAGCAATAACTTCTGTATTGATAAGCACGCCTTGTTCAGTCGCAATTCTTGCTCCTGCCTCAACGCCTGCTTTAACGTCTGCAACATCACCTGTCATTGAAACAAAGCACTTACCGCCCAAACCACGAGCCACACGAACTTCGATAAGTTCGATGTCACCGGCTTTAACAGCAGCGTCGGCTGCTTGAATTGCACTTGCGGCAGTAAATGTTTCAACAATACCGAATGCTTTCTTTTCCTTAACATCGGCTGTTCCGCAAATTGCCTCAAATACGTTATCACCAAGATTACCTATTACAAATTTATCAATAAGTGCATCTTCTGCGATAAGTTCCGCTCTGTCAACAGCCGCATGAATAGCAGAAAGTTCTCCGCCTACGATTGTGACAAATTTACCCGGACAAACCGAACCTGAACTTATAAGCACGATACCCGCACTCTTTAGCATTTCATCAGTTACAACAATACCCTTAGATACGTTTTTTACTTCAACTAATCCTATTGAATTCATCATCTCTCACCCACTATCTTTCAATAATAACAAATCTGTCTGTGACTGCCTTAACCTTGCCGTCAATGCTTGCGTGCATTGTTGTACCAAGATCCTCGTATGCTGTTTGAGCAACAACGTCACCAACTTTAACTGTATCGCCGACCTTTACAGTAGCACTTGCCGGCTTACCAACGTGTTGTTTAAGTTCGATATAAACTTCGTTTGGAGCAAAGTCTATATACTTTCTTTCAACGTGTGCTTTAACATACTTTCTTATTCCCAGTCTGTCAATCAGAACAGACGAAGATACAAGTCTTGACGCTCTTTCAGGTCTTACCTGTTGTGGCGCTTGATTATTCTGACGTCTTAGACCCTTTCTTCCAAGAGCACCTTTGACGTCCATTGAAATCTTCTGCGGGTCAAGCATTTGCTGACAACCGATAACGGTACAGACACCGCAACCGCAGCATAGAGCCGACTGCAAAAAGCTTTCTGAATCTGTAACTTCGCTGTGCGATGCCGCACGAACTGTCTTATGCACATTGATATTATAGCCAAGCAAGTTTCTCGGACACATATCACTACACATTGTACAGTTACAGCAAGCCGCAGACGCACGCTTTAATGTCATTGAAATTGGCATTCTCTTACGTTGAATGATAGAATGAGTTTCAGGGAATATAAGAAGTCCCTTAGTTGTCTTAGTAACTGAATCGTTTTCCAAATCAACAAGTCTTCCCATCATAGGACCGCCGTTAATAACAGCCTTACCGTCAAGGTCACCGTGTCCTGTTGCCTCAAGCAACGCCTTAATCTTCATTCCGACAGGAACTTTAACTGTAATATCCTCATCAACGTCACCGCCGATTGTTACATACTTTTGAGTAACAGGCTGACCGTTTGTAATTGCACAGTGAATGTTATAAACAGTTTCAACGTTAATAACCATTACTCCGACCATTACAGGGATTGCTCCCTCCGGAATAATCTTGCCTGTTGTTTCATATGTAAGTACAACTTCATCACCGGCAGGATAAATGTCAGGGATTTCCTTAATTCTTACCTTTGTACCCTCAAGTGATGCAACAATTTTTGTATCCAAAAGGTGCATATTCTTACCCTTAATACCGATAATTGCTTCATCTGCACCCATTGTATCAATTAGTACATTAAGTGTATCAACAAGTGCCTGAAGGTGATGTTCCAAAATGTGATGGTCAACCATCATCAATGGTTCACATTCTGCCGCATTCACTATAATCTGTTTTACTTTGTCTGAAAATTTTCTGTGAGTAGGGAATCCGGCACCACCGGCGCCGACTATACCTGCATCATATACAATTTTCTGAAGCTCTTCAAATGTCATTTTGCTTCTTCCTCCCCAAAGAGTTATTATGTGGGTTTATTTACTGAATTTAATCAGCATTGTTTCTCGTCAAGTATACCGACAATCGTTGCGTCAACTGGTGAATTTGCATCACCGATTGCAACTCTCGCACTGCTACCCGTAGTAATTATAACGTCCTCACCGATACCGGCGCCGACTCCGTCAACTGCTACAAGGAACTTATCGACAAGATTTTTATTTTCAATACATTGTACAAGCATAAACTTATATCCCACCAAACCTTCAAGTTTATGAGTTGATACAACGCTTCCATATACTCTGCCAATAATCATTATTATCAATCCTCTTATTAGACAAAAAGCCTAATATGGTTATTTTTCTAAAATCACAACTCTGTCGCCTGTCTTTATTGCACAGGCATTTGCGTCATCAGTATCGATGTGCATTTCCGTATTAAAGTCTTCTCTAACTCTGACCTGAACGTTATAGAAACGTGTCGGTTTTGAGTTTTGGATTTCAACATCAACGATGTCATTATCCTTAATTCCATACTTTTCTGCCTCTGCAGGAGTCATATGTATGTGTCTGTTGGCTATGATACAGCCTTCATTTAAAAATATACTGCCCTTTGGACCAACCAACGCCATCGGCGCACTGCCCTTTAACTCGCCTGAAGGACGTACAGGCGGACTAACCTTTAATTTAAAGGTATCTGTTCTTGAAATTTCAACTTGTGATTGTTTTCTGACAGGACCAAGTACACGAACACCCTCGATTGTACGAAGTGACGGACTTACCAATGTTACACATTCTTCTGCAGCAAACTGATCACCCATAAGCATTTTCTTTACAGTAAGTTCGTGTCCCTTACCGAAAAGAATTTCCAAATGTTCCTGTGATAAATGAACATGTCTTGCCGACACGCCGACTTTTATTCCTTTGTTATCTTCTTTTTGCTTAATAATATCTACAACTGCCTTAGCAATCATATCTTGCAAATTGTTGTCCATTCCTTTTTCCTCCTAAAAATTGAGGTTTCATTCCCCATAGCTGTGACGGGAAAATTAAAATTCCCCGTCAGCCATGTCGGAATCGGACTTAACGTCCATACTTCGCCTTATGTATTTCTACATAAGAATTTTTACTTACTAAATCAAACAGCAGGTAAAATCTTTTCAACGTCACTGTGTGGACGAGGAATTACGTGAACTGATACAAGTTCACCAAGTCTTGAACCTGCTGCAGCACCTGCGTCTGTTGCAGCCTGAACTGCACCAACGTCGCCTCTTACCATAACTGTTACAAGACCTGAACCGATTCTTTCTGTACCGATTAGTGTAACGTTTGCAGCCTTAACCATAGCATCTGCTGCCTCAATTGCTGCTACAAGACCTCTTGTTTCTACCATACCTAATGCTTCTACTGCCATTTTAAATTTCCTCCTATTTTTTCTTGGGCGAATGCCCTTTTTTACTTAATTTATTTATCTAAAAGCACCAATGTGCAAATTAGAACTTAATTATTGTGTTTTCTTCGGACGACCGCGTCTTCTTGTTGCCGGTTTCTTTTCGGCAGTTGTTTTCGCAGTCTTTTCCGTTTCTGTTGATTTTTCAACTGTTTTTGGTTTTTCAGACTTAACCGGAGTTTCTTTTATCGCTCCGACGTGTGTTCCCGCAATTTCCGAGTTAGGCTTTTTCTCCTCCTCATCAAGATGCAAGAACTTAAATATCTCATGATGAGGTCTTGCTATAACCTGTGACGCTTTCAAACATCCGTCCTTTGTAGCTCTTGCCACACCGGCGTCAACTGACGCTTTTACGGAAGTAAGTTCGCCTCTTACGACTATTGTTACAAGTCTGCCTCCAAGCTTACGCTCTGTTGCAACAAACTCAACATCAGCCGCTTTCAGCATATCGTCAAGCATTATAATAGCATTTCCCAACGCTGAAACCTCAACCAAACCTAATGAATATTCCATCTGCTAACCTCCTACTTAAATCGAAGGCAGGATTTTGGCAATGTCATCATGCGGACGAGGAATTACATTAACTGCATAAACCTCTCCGATTTCTTTTGCCACTGCCTCACCGGCTTTAACAGCCGCCGTAACAGCGTCAACATCGCCTTGAATCACTACATTCACAAGACCTGAGCCGATTTTCTCAGTTCCGACTACCCATACGTCAGCGGTTTTGGTCATAACGTCGGAAGCTTCAATAGAAGCGGTAAGACTTCTTGTTTCGATAAATCCTAATGCCTGCACTCCTATATCATTCCTTTCCTTAAATTTACGCTACGCGTTATTTGGTATATGACCTACCTTATCTCTGCCGACACTTGTTCGGTTCGCCATTTTTTGCGAATCGTCGGTTGGTCTTGCAATTATGTGCTTATTTATAAGTCCGGATATGCTCTCCGCTGTTCTTGCAGCCGCGTCAACCGCCGCAGTAACGGCACTGACACTGCCTTGAACTTTGACAGCCATAATAAGCGGTACTTCTACCGAATCGGCGTTTGCCGGCTTATTTGAGTCGATTGCAATAACTTTAACGTCTGCAGCTTTTGCAGCCGCGTCTGCAGCTGTTATCGCAGTAACAAATCCGAACATTTCTATAATTCCTATTGCGTCATTCATACTTATTCAGCCTTTCTTCCGAGGTTTAGATTAAGTCTTTTCTGACGTAAGCTATTTTCAATCCCTTCTGAGCAAGGTTTGTTTCAAGTGCCTCGTTCATTTCTTCAAGTGGGAATCTGTGTGTAATAAGTTCCTTAATAGGCAATCCGATTGCGATTGCTCTCTTTAAGAAATCAAATGTTGTAGCATAATCTCTAAGAGTATATACCCATGAGCCTACAAGCGTAATTTCCTTTGAGCAAAGGTCAAAGTGAGGATTGATTGTAGCGTCACCGCCGTTGATAAAGAAACCAAGTTCACAAAGTCCGCCGCCGTTTCTGATGAACTTATAGATATTGCTGTGAGCAACAGGTGAACCTGTACACTGGAATGCAAAATCTGCAAGATGTCCGCCGAAAGCGTCCTTTACAGCATTTGCAAGGTTATCGATACCCTTGTAATTCATAAAGTTAACTGTTTCACCGGCACCCATTCTCTTAGCGAATGCAAGTCTTTGTTCATTACCGTCAACTGCAACGATATTTTCAATACCCATTGTGCGTAGAACTGCTATACAGATAAGACCGATAGGTCCGCAGCCCTGAACAACAACTCTTGAGTTAAATCTCAAAATGTTAGTTGTCTTTGCTCTTTCAACAGCGTGTACCAAAACCGCACATGGCTCGATAAGAATTCTTGAATCAAGATCAAGGTCGCTTACGTTAAATACTGTTGAACCGCCTCTGATAAGAATGTAGTCACTGTACCAGCCGTTTAGGTGAACGTCATCATCAGGAAGAAGTCCGTAAACGTCTGCACCGCCTACATTTTGCTTATTAAGGTCAAACATTGTAATATCAGGATCGTCTTTAAAAATCATACAAGTAACAACCTTATCACCGATATTTAAAGGCTTACCTGCGCTGTCTTTCTTAACGTTTTTACCCATCTTTACAATTTCACCCGTACCCTCGTGTCCAAGAACAACAGGGATAAGTGAGAATGGGTCATTCTTATATTCGTGAGCATCTGTACCGCAAACACCGCAGCCTTCAACTCTTACAAGAATATCGTCATCACCCAACTCAGGGATTGGGTATTCCTGAATTTCAAAGTGCTTTAATTCTGTCATCATAGCAACTTTTGCAGTCTTTGGAATGTCACCGCTCGGAGCTGCTTGTGCTTTTGGAGCTGATGCAGGAGCACCGCTTGTCATTTCTTGCAAAACCTGTTGTACAAGCTTTGCTACATCATTTTCGTTTATATTCAAGGTTTTCACTCCTTTTTATATGATATTAAGTGCGTCTGAAAGTACGCATCTTCTCTGACGTGTAAAACTTCTCGGAGAAGTGATACCCTCACCTGTCGGACCGGCAATAGTAAAGGTTGTCCAACCTTCAGCGTTAAAGCCGATACCTGCATATGACGGAGCATTCTTAACAAATATTGTTGTACAGATTGCTTTTGCATATTGCGTCATATGGTCAACATTCTTTGAATGAAGATGAGCGCTGTGACGATTGCCGTGTTCAGCCTTAACAGCCATTTCAACAGCCTCGTCGAATGTATCTACTCTGACGATAGGAAGTATCGGCATCATAAGTTCTGTCTGAACAAATGCCTGTGAAAATTCAGTTTCACAAATGATACATCTAATATCGTCACCGACATTGATACCGATTTGAGCAAGAATCTTCTTTGCGTCACGTCCGACCCAATCCTTATTGATAACACGTTTTGGCTGTTCGCCCTCTTTTTTAGGCTTTGACCAAACAAGGACAACATCCTCAAGTTGTTTAACTTGTGCAGCATTTATTAGGTAAGCACCGTTCTTCAACATATTCTGAATAAGCTCATCCGCAACATTTTTCATTACGAAGCATTCTTTTTCAGCGATACAAGGAAGATTGTTATCAAATGTACATCCGTCGATAATATCTTTAGCCGCCTTTGGAATGTCAGCAGTATCATCAACAACAACAGGAGGGTTACCTGCGCCTGCGCCGATAGCTTTCTTTCCGCTTGAAAGCAACATTTTAACAACGCCCGGACCGCCTGTTGCAACAAGCATTCTTACTGATGGGTCATTAACCATCTTAGCAGAAGTTTCTCTTGTTGGTTCTTTTACTGTACATACGATATTTTCCGGACCGCCTGCCGCAAGAATAGCTCTGTTGACAAGGTCAACAGCATATGCTGAAATTCTCTTTGCGTGCGGGTGCGGATTGAATATAACACCGTTACCGCCTGCAAGCATACAGATACTGTTACAAATAACTGTACAGCTTGGGTTTGTTGACGGTGTGATTGCACCGATAATTCCGAACGGAGCCATCTCAACAAGTGTAAGACCTCTGTCACCGGATAGTGCACGGGTTTCAAGATCAGATGTACCAAGAGTTTTATCGGCAACAAGGTGATGCTTTAAGATCTTGTGATAAACATTACCCATTTTAGTATCCTCAACAGCCAACTTAGCCATTGGTTCAGCCTCTTCATGAGTAAGACGTCTGATTTCCTTTATAATATTTTCCCTTTGTTCTTTATTATAATGTCTAAAGGTCGTGTAAGCTTTGTTACAAGCTGCAATGGCCTCTTCCATTGTATCGAATACACCAAGCTGCTTTCTTGCAGGCTTGTTATCGAATGATGAAATATCCATTCCGGCAATAACGTTTTTAACGATTTCGCTTACTTGCTTTTCATCTACCATTAACTTTTCCAACCTCCTCAAGCGAATCGTGTTTTAAAATACGCGTCGGCAACCATTGCAAGAGTTGTATCTTGCTCTTTTGTGCCACCCGAAACTCCGATTCCGCCGTATATTTTTTTGTCTGTTCTAAGCGGATAACCTCCGCCCAACAGTAATATTCCGTTTCCGTTTGTAAGTCCGTCAAGCGAGCCGCCTCTTGATTCATCAAGTGCGATATGTGTAGGCATTTTCAATGCTACGGCTGTATAAGCCTTATCCTGTGACGCCTGAACGCTTGCTATGTAACTATCGTCCATTGCGTGAAGAAGTACAAGATTTGCACCCTCGTCACGAATTGCAACAACCACTTTAACTCCCAAAATCGCCGCCGCTTTTTCAACTGCCTCGGCAAGTTCTTTCGCCATAGCAATAGTCATCTTTTCGGGACTTTCATGTTTGCAATTTCCGCTGCACTTACATTGTTTTTTACACTCTTTTTTCACTTCCGGTTTATGAGCAGAAACAGGTTTTGCGACTTTTTTTTGTTTAACGGTTTGTCCAGAGTTAAGGCGTACTGCCAACTCATCGACAAGTTCATCAATAGTTTTCATGATGTTTCTCCGTTACTTATTTATTAAGTTGTTCCATAACTTTCTTTGTTACTTCTGCAACAAGGCTTTCCATATCCTTATTTGATGATGAAGGAGTCGGGCAAACCTGTGAAGGAAGCGGTTGGAAACCATGATAAGCGGCTGATGATTCTACGCCGTACTTTTCATTAGCCTCTGTCGGTGACATTGAGCAAGTATCGTCACCTTCATAACAACCCGGACAAAGCTTTTCCATAGGGTGCTTACCCGGAACGCCGAATTGCTTTCTAAGCTCAACAAGTTTCTTAACTTCACCGCAAGGGATTTCCTTTTCACCGCCAAGCATTCTTGCATAGAAAAGTAGCTTTGCGTAAAATTCTGTTGATTCCATTCTGAAGAATGCTGTGTTTAGGTCACAACCGAATGAAAGTGCACCGTGGTTTGCAAGTAGAATTGCATCATAATCTTGAAGATATGGTTCAAGTGATTCAGGAATTTCCATTGTTGACGGTGTACCGTATTGTGCGATTGGCACTGCACCAAGGAAGATGATAGCTTCTGGCATAATTAGCTTGTCAAGCGGAATACCTGCGATAGCAAATGAAGTTGCAATCGGAGGATGAGCATGAACAACGGCATTTACGTCCGGTCTTTGCTGATAAACCTTCAAGTGCATTTTGAATTCTGATGAAGGTTTCCAAGGGCCGTTAGCCTCTTTTAGATTACCTTGTCCATCAACTTTACAAATCATTTCAGGAGTCATGAAACCCTTACTTACGCCTGTCGGTGTAACATAGTAAGTGTTGTCATCAATTTTGACTGAGAAGTTACCGTCATTTGCGGCAACAAAACCGTCATTATAAATTCTCCTTCCGATTTCGCATAATTCTTTCTTAATTTCAAAGTCAGACTTATACATTTGTTTTCCCTCTTTTCTTTGTTTTTTTTGGTTTTATTTTGTTTTGTCTTTATTATACACCATATAAGTCTTGTTGTAAAGACTTTTTTCTGTGTTTTTGTGCTGTTTACCACACAGACAAATTGTAAATTAATATCTTTAACTGTACATTATTATTTTATCACAAAACACCTATACTTTGCAAGTCTTTTGCGTAACATTTTGCACAATAAAACTTATTATTTTTTCCGCTTTATCAATAATATACAATCGTAATAAGTGAATTTTGTGAAATGTAACCAAAATGTAATATTGTTGTATTATAATTGCAATCTTGCATCGTATTTCACCATAAAAATAACGGACGCATTCGCGTCCGTTATTGTATTATTCTGTTAAGAAATTAGTCTACAAATCTGTAAATAACGATTTCTTGTAGAGAACCCTTATCACAGAATCTTGCTATTGCATAATCACCTGTTTTTGTTTCAGAATCATATGGCTCAAGATCTGAAATCTCACTACCGTCTGTATCAATAGAAGCCTTACCGGTCTTTATATTGATTTCAATAGTATCCATAAGCTTTGATGAGTCGAATTGAAGAGTATTCAATGCACTTGCATCAATTCCAACCTTAGCCTCATCATCAAGATCTGATGAAAGCACTGCACCATATACCATCATATTACGAGCAATAAATTGGTTATATGCACCAAACGGTAGAGCATCGGCTACAGTCTTACCTTCATATACTTGTTTATACACATCATCTGCGTCAAGTACCAAGACAATTCTATCTCCACCATCATAAAGAATATAATCGCCCTCTGATAAGTAATCAGTCAATTTAGCACCAGATTGTGCATTCCAAATATCTGTTGTTGAATAGAACTTGCTACCACCCTGGTCTGCAATAATGCCGTTATTCTTACCCTTGTTATTCAACTTACCTAAAACAGCATTCTTTGTTGTTGTAAGAGATACTTCTGCACCATTAAAGTAACCATTGATTGTGTAAACTGTGTTGTCATCATCATCAACACCAGTTTCAATTTCATTAACGACCATTGTAGGATTGTTAGCAGCCGTATCAATATCCTTTACTGCTGCAAGAGCATCCGCACTTGAAGTAAAGTTGATAAGAATTGTAGGAACATTTGTATTTTCAAATTGACCAACAACGAAATCACGGCTTGAACCGTTTTCTCTTACCACATAAGAACCTGAATTTACTGTACCAACCTTATAGTTGTCTGCATTTTTCATATCTTCTGCAGTCTTTGGAACTGACATTTCAACAATACCGTCACCAATCTTATATCCGCCAACAAGACCAGATACAACCGAAGTACTCTTTAAGTTTGTTGGATTAATTCTAAGAGCCTTGTCATCAGAAACTGTTTTAGCATTAACTGCACAATATAATCTTGTAATATTGCCACTTGAATTAACTTTATACTTTACAAGTCTAATTGCAACATTTGCATCAGATGAAAGTTTCATAAATGAATTTGCACTTACAAGAGCTGAAATTGTTGACTTAGCCTCTTCTTTTGAAGAAAGTGTTGTAGCAGTTGTTGCTGTAGGAGCCCAGTAATCAATACTTGAGCCAAGCTTATATTCAGCTGACTTACCGTCTTGAGTCATCATTTCAATAATGTAACCGCTACCGTCTTCTGAATCATAGCCGTTCATAATCCAACCATACTTTTCGCCTGACTGAAGAACACTTCCGCCTGCTGATTCAATATAAGCTATACGACCGAACATATCTGTATAGAATGTTGATTGTGTACCGCTTACAAGATCGCCAACTGCAACGTTTGCAACATCGTACTTTGTACCGTTGATTGTAGCATAGCTCTTGTCAACCTTCTTTGAAATACCTGACGCCGAACCTGTAAAGCTTTCGCCTGTTACAACAACGTCAACAACTGTATCGTCAAGACTTCTTCTGATTGTTGCTACATCGTTCTTCTTTAAGTTTCTAAGTCTGATCTCGTTACCTGCTTTTGTAACAGAGATTGTTCTGTCTTCTGAATCGTCAAGTTTGATTGTTAGCGCCTTTGTATCGCCGAAGTTATCGTCATCTGCTACTTTACCTACGATTCTTTCGTCTGTTGCACTTGAAACTACCATTGTTTCATATGAATCTACGAATACAACATCAAATACATCGTCCTTGTCACTGTCTACAAGTCTGATACTGCCTTTTTCAGGAAGTAGTAAATCATTGATTGATTCACCTAGCTCTGCAAGTTGGCTCTTTGATATAATCTTACCGTTGTATACGATTGACGCACCGGCACAGTCCTTCTTCTTGCTTACGCCTTCGATTTTGAATTTACCTTCATCTGTATCAAAGCCTTCAACTGTTTGAATATCATCAGCATCAGCCTTGAATGTTGTTGTCTTTGATGCGTCATATGTTACTGCAAGAACTTTTGGTGTAAGACCGCTGTTTTCCTTGTAGTAATATGTAATCTTTTGAGCAAGGTAATCTTCAAGACCTGTTAGGTCACAGTCAAATAGCTTAGCTTCATCGTCTTCATCTGAAACGATTTCGATTTGACCGTCTTGAACGTCTGTTGAAGATACGCTTGTCTTTGATGTAGCTGTAAGAACACCCTTCTTATCGATAACGTCAAACTTAGCCTTTGCCAATGTTCCGTTAGCTTTGTAAGTAGGAGCACCGTTCTCATAGCCGTTGATTTCCTTGTATTGACCAAGAAGTGCATTATACACCATCTTGATAACTACGCCACGGTCTGAGGCAACGTCTGCCGCACCCGGTGCGTTCTTTGTGATTTCAAGGTCTGACATACCTGCAACCTTGATATAACCGTTAGGATATCCGCCGTAATATTCAGCGTCATCCTGATAATTCATAGCATTTACAAGCATTACACATACTTGAGCATATGTAACTTCGCCGTCAGGAACAAATGTTCCGTCGCCCATACCGCTGATGATATTAGCCTCTAAAGCTGTTTGAATTTGATCAGCAGCCCAGTGTGATGATGTTACATCTGTAAAACCGTTCTGATATGTAGATGTTGATGTTAAATCAAGCATTCTTAGAACGATTGATGCCATTTCCGCTCTTGTTACCTTTGAATCAGGCTTTACACTACCATCTTCATAACCTGTGATAATACCAAGTGCACTACATAGTGAAAGAGCCTTGTCATAATAACTGTCGTTATCATAGCTGCTACCAGATGTAGTAGGAGCAACTGTAGCTACAGGAGCCTCTGTTACAGCAGGAGCCTCTGTTGCTTCTGCACCGGCAGGAGCCTCTGTTGCCTCTGCACTGGCAGGAGCCTCTGTTGCCTCTGCATCGGCAGGTTTTTCTGTTGCTTCTGCAGAAGTTGTTACAACTGTTTCAGCGTTTGTATCTTCATCTGCAAAGCCGACAACGCCGACTGAGCCTACAAGCATTGCTGATGCCAAAAGCGCACAGATTAGTTTTTTCATCTTGTTACCCATTTGAATACCTCCATAAAATTTAAAAATATAATACAAATTGGATTTTTCCAATTTCTATTAACGAAAATCACAGACAATTATATAGCATTGTCAATACAATTAACAGTTAAAAATCAGTTATAATTGTCTAATTTAAAGACTATTTTCGGTTGTTTTTATAAATTCAACCTGCTTCATTTTTTTCTCTTGCCAACCTTGCAAATTCCCTGTACTCCAGCGGAGAAACTCCGGTATATTTTTTAAATACCTGACTGAAATATTGTGAATTTGAGCCGTAACCGACTTTTTCGGCAACTTCGTAAATTCTGTCCTTTTTACCCTCAATTATGAGGTCTTTCGCCATTTCCATACGTTTTTCCATAACATAATGAGAAAAATTCTTGCCTGTCTCTTTCTTAAACAGCTTTCCGAGATAATCGACATTCGTATATAATATCGTTCCGGCAAGCCATCGCAGCGAAAGATTTTCATTTTCGATATTCTCATCGATTATGTTAATCGTATCACGAATAAGCGAACTGTATATTTTGTTAGATTCCGGTGCATTGGCTTTTGCGATTTCAAAACCGTTCTGTTCAATGAAAGATTTAATCTCACTAAGCTTTTTAGCCGCTTGAACAGAAACAATTCCTTTCATATACTTTTCGATTTTTTCAACACTGCAACAACGAATTATGCAGACATAAAGCTCTAAACAATACGTTTTTGCAACCGCCGGAGTCGGCATTGCCTTTTCAAGTGTTTTAAAAAATCCACTCAAAAGCATTTTCAGCTTTTCCATATCACCGGTTTTTACGGCGTGTTCAATAGCGCCGTATTCAGCTTGTACACTAACAGCATTTTCGTTGATTTTAATATCGTTTTCATACAAAATCTCGCAGCTGTCAGAATAAAACGAATATCCCATACATCTTTTCAGACGTTCGTATGATGCAGGTGCATCAGCTATTGACGCAATCTTGCTGTATACCGCCATAACATCATACCCATAGCACGTTTTCATAGTATTATGAATTTTCTCAAGTACCGATGTAATCTCTTGCTGTTCCAATAATGTTGTTATAAGAAACAAATGATTTTTTATTGTTGTGCTTAATAATAATCTATCTTCACCGATGTACTGCTCAGAAGTGTTTTTCAAGAAGAATATATCTTCATCTTCACTTTGCTGTGCCGGTTTAATGATTATCATTCTTGTTTCAAGCATACGGTCTACGCCAAACGTCTTACAATATATATTGAATATTTCATATGTATCGCCCGTACCAAGAATGTATTCTCTAAGGAATTGTTCTTTGATAATAGGCTTAACTCTGTCCGCCTCGGAAATAACCATTTTTTCAAAATTGCCTTTGTTTCCGACATCAGAATTATGTATATCATTCAACTTATACATAGACACCTCTCCCTTATAGGCACTCTCTCGCACTATATATTTTATATTATATACTGTTTTTCTTATAATTTCAAGTAAAAAATTTTAACAGAAAGTTCTTGAATTGTTCATAATGGATTATTTTGTACTTTTCCCAATTTCAAGCACTACATCTTGTCTTTGTTTGAAAAAATTTTTATAAAAAAACCGACCTCCCAACTGTTAGATTTTGTTCTGACTTTTGGGTGTCGGTTCAATATATTTCCGTTTTTTAATAAGTAATCATTCCAACCATTCAACTTCCAAACCAAGTGCCTCTGCGACGAAACGCACAGGGATAAATGTTCGGTCGTCTTTTATTATTGCGGTTGTATCCATTTGTGATAATTTGTTGTTTACTGTCAAAACATCACTTCCGAGTGTCACTTTTACAACATCGCCGTTTTCTTTTGTAATGGTTGCCGTTTTTGATGTATCGTCCCAATCAACCTTGCAGTCAAGCATTTCAGATACTGCACGAATCGGCACTTGTGTTCGTCCGTTTTCATCAACAAACGGCTGTGCGTCTGGGAATACTACATCTGTGCTGTCTACTTTTACCGTAACAGCATTGCCTGTTTCAACCGTAAGCTTTTTCGGTTTTGCAGTCGGTGCACTTGTTTCAACAATCGGCGATGTTGTTTCGCTCGGTTTAACAGTAACAGTCGGCTCTTGTGTCGGAGTTACAGATGATGTTGGCTTTAATGTTTCTTTTGCAGTGGATACAGATTCATCTTTTTTATTGACTTTAGGCAAATCTATACCTGTATGTTCCTTAAATAACACATAAAATCCATCTAAAACATATTCATCAGCATTACTGTAAAAATTCTCCGGCAGCTTTATATTTGGGTCTTTAAATATTACATTTTCTTTGTGGTCATAATTTATATAATAACCATCTAACGGATATTCTTCAATATTTTTCGGTGCTCCCTCAAAAGTTACTTTTTCCATATACGGACACATATAAAATGCCCAACTTTCGATTGTATCAACATTTTTAGGAATAGTAATTTCTTTTAATGTTGTACAGGTAAAAGCACGTTTTTCTATTTTTTCAAGGCTTTGCGGTAAAGTAACCGTGTCTATATCGCAAAACGAAAAACCATCTTGAGTAATACTTTTAACACCTTCTGGCACTTTTGGATTTTTGTCATTTCCGGTATATCTCAACAAGGTATTTTCGACAATTACAAAATCTTTATCATTACCGATTGTTTTATTTGTTTTGCCTTTTAGATACTTATCTTCACACCAAGCTGAACCACGAACCATATTGTATATATTGACTGTCATATCCGAATTAAACGTGATATTATCCCCATCAAAATAACAACTGACTTTGTCAAGCATTTTATCAGGTATATTTATTTCTTTTATATTTGTACCGTCAAACCAACAAGCTGTTTCTTGATTCTTATTTTCAGGTGTATAAGTTAAATTATTTGATAAATGAACTTTATCTAAATCACCGCAATCCGAAAATGCTTTATATCCCATATGTGTAACAGTATCTGGAATTAAAATATCACCCGTCAATGAATTTAAACCGCTGAATACATATTCGCCTATATACTCAAGATTGTTCGGTAAGTCAACATTCTCTATTTTAGGGCATTTAGAAAAAGAATTGTTTCCTATTTTCTTTAGTGTTGACGGAAATACTATTTTATTGAGGGAATCGCATTCCTGCATTATACCGTCAGGTATTTCTGTGATTCCATCTTTAAAATCTATTTCTTCCAAACTGCTTGATGAATTAAGAATCGAAAAGTTTACATTTTTATTTATAATTAGTTTTTTTATTGCCGTATGTGTTTGCTTGATATGATTTAAACCAAGCAAATTTGAATTTTCAGGTATTTCACAAATATCTGATGTACCCACATACGCAAGAATATTATTTGTACCCTTTTCGTAAATGAAATCTCCTCGTATTTCCTCGTCTTCAGCTAAATCATTTGCAAATGATGTTACACATAATGACATAATTATTGCAAATATACTTATTATTGAAACAATCTTTTTCATAATTCTACCTCTTTCCTAATCATTCCAACCATTCAACTTCCAAGCCCAGTGCCTCTGCGACGAAACGCACAGGGATAAATGTCCGATCGTCTTTTATTATTGCGGTTGTATCCATTTGTGATAATTTGTTGTTTACTGTCAAAACATCACTTCCGAGTGTCACTTTTACAACATCGCCGTTTTCTTTTGTAATGGTTGCCGTTTTTGATGTATCGTCCCAATCAACCTTGCAGTCAAGCATTTCAGATACTGCACGAATCGGCACTTGTGTTCGTCCGTTTTCATCAACAAACGGCTGTGCGTCTGGGAATACTACGTCTGTGCTGTCTACTTTTACCGTAACAGCATTGCCTGTTTCAACTGTAAGCTTTTTCGGTTTTGCAGTTGGTGCTGTTGTTTCGCTCGGCTCAACCGTAGCAGTCGGCTCTTTGGTTGGCACTGTCGTTGGTGGTACTGTTGCAGTTGGAACGGTAACAGTAGGTTTTGTTGTACTTTCCGTTGTTTCGGTTGGCTCAACTTCTTCAACTTTGTTCCAACCGATTAACTCTCTGTTTGAATTTATCAATTCATAAAATGCAGGCAATTCATATTCTGAAATTCCGAAAGAAAGAATACGATTTTTAATATCTGAATTATTGACTTCAATCTTATTTTCACTAAGTCTATCAGAAACTAAAATTGCGTTTGAACCTATTTGTGCATTTCCGTTGATTGTTACTTTTTCTAAAAACGGACACCAATCAAAAGCATCATCTTCTATTTTTTTGACGTTTTTAGGAATTGTAATATCTTTTAATGTCGACAAATAAAATGCTGCCTCTCCTATTTGGGTTAAGGAATTTGGTAATTCGACCGTATCAATATCACAATATGTAAATGCACGTTTACCTATTGCGGTTATTCCATCGGGAACTATTGGATTTTTGTCTGTTCCGATATATCTAAGTATGGTATTTTCGGCTGTTGCAAATCCTTTATAGTTACCTATACTTTTATCTGTTTTGCCTTTTAAATATTTTAAATCACACCAATTAGAATTTTGAACTTTATTGTATATATTAACCGTCATATCTGAATTGAATGTTATTTCATCTCCGTGAAAATAACAGTTAGTACAATTAAGCATAGTATCGGGAATGTTTATTTCCTTTATATCTGTCTGTGGAAACCAATAACAATATTTTTTGTCTTTTTCGCATTCGATGTTGTTTGACATATGAACCTTGTCAAGATTGCCACAATCAGTGAAAGCCGTAACGTCCATATGCGTTACAGTGTCAGGAATATTTAAATTACCCGAAAGAGTTGTTTCAGAAAAAGCATATCTGCCGATTGATTGAAGACCATCATTTAAATCTAATGTTGATAATTTGCTACATTCACTAAAAGCCTCATCATCTATAATTTCTATCGTTGACGGTAATGTAATTTTTTCAAGATTATTGCAGCCTTTTAAAAATTGATAAGGAATTTCGGTTACTCCTTCTTTTATTTCAACTTCTTTTAGCTTATTTAAATTTACAAGTTCTCCGGAGATAATCATATTGATATCTACATTATCATTAATGATTAGTTTAGTTATAGGTGCCGCATCTTTTGCCCATGACGGAGTTAAACCTTTTAGGGTTGTATTCTCGGGTATCTCACATATGCCTGTTGTTCCTACATATGCAAGAATATTATTTGTGCCTTTTTTGTAAGCAAATTGACCGTCTGTAATTGTTGTATCATCTGAATAATCAGCAAGCACAAACTGTGTTGCTGATAATATTATTGCAAATATACTTATTATTGAAACAATTTTTTTCATAATTCTACCTCTTTAAAACTGCATTTAATTTTACATTGAATATTCTTTATTGTACTATTATATTATTGCATAATTTTATACGATAACTGATAATAATCAGCAGAAGTGCTTCCTGTCGAAACACTATTAACCGATATGATTTTTTCGCCTTGATATGTAGGGTCGCAATATATTACCATATCTGTATTTTTTGGTATTGTATATACTGTTGTAGAGTTCCAATTCACAACCGTATCTTTAACATCAGCAGACCATAATGTTAAATATTTTGCTTTTCCGCCATTTGCTTTTTCGCCTCTTTCAAGCTTTGCTTGGTCAGATAAACTGCGATTTCTAATTTCTATTTTATATATTTTTGAATCAGTACCCCAATAATCCATACAAAAAGCATCTACATCCCATGCATCGGTTAAATAAAATTCTGTATTATTTAATTCACGATAATTATTGCCTTGCGTGTATTGGTCTCCTTGTATCCCGTTATACGCATCGTTTATTGAACCATTAACATCATCTTCGTATCCATTAATAGGTTCAACATTAATCATACCATATCCATCTACAGCAGATGTAAAATAGACCATTACATAAAAAGAAATAAAATCAGCTGTTTTTTGATAATCACTTGTTCGGATATCGACGTAGGTGCTATTTTCGTTGTTAGAAGATGTATATGTTCTTAGTGCAGTTGGAGTAGTATTTTTCTTGGTATGACTCCATAATTTCATAGCAATTTTAGATGTGCCCGTAACAGTTATTCTAAATTGACCATTCTTATCTGTTGATCCTACATAGGAATCTGGTAAATAAACTTCATAAACAGCATATTTCCCAGAAGTAGATGACTCTTTTAATCTAAAGCTACTATCTGATATTCTTAGTTCAGAGGCTTTGTTTTGAATATCCGATATGCTAACAGAAGGTAATGACATTTCAGATGGAGCGTAGAAATCACTTTCTGTATATGTTTCTATTGTTAAATTATAGATGTTATCGCCATAATCTTTAGAAAAGAATCCGGCATATTGTCGGTTATCGCTAATTGTAAATACTCTATAGATATTTCCGGCAGGTAGAGAATTACAATAATCCTTAAATTCATTTGCATGTATTGGGGTGTATTTAGCTATTTGTGGATTTACAATGATTTTCCCATCATCATCGGTAGTTTCACCACATCGTAAATCATTTGTATTGGCAATAAGTACAATATCGTTATTGTTTTCGCTAGGATTTGTTACATATGAAGGCATTTCAGCATCTTCTTTTTTTACACAAACGATTCGTTTATAATTAGTGGTTTGACCATCAATAACTTCTGTTAATTCAACATCATATTGACCTTTTTCATCAAGAACAGGAGAATAAAAACTTTCTTCAGTTAATAAACTATTATACACTATATTTCCGTCGTTTAAATCGGTTATGGTTAAAGAAACTTTATCCATATCCTCAAGTTTCTTCATATATACAATATCAAGTGATAATTCCGAAAAATCATTTGTATAACCAGTCATTTTCATAGGAAAATTCTCGTATATTGCCGGTGCAGTGTCGCCTAATGCCTCCTTATTCCAATGCTCTGCATCTAAATCACTTTGAGTGATATTGATAATATTGTTATTCTCATCAGCATAAGAATAAACAATTTCGTTATCACTGTCAGCAGCAATAGCATTGATTCCGATTGCTGAAGTTGCCATAACCGCAGCCAATCCTAACGTGATAAATTTTTTTAGTTTCATAACAAAACCGCCTTTCTTTTTATAATACTGTATTCATTTCAACAAAACAAAGTTCTTATAATGTGTTTGACAAACTATGACGATTTGTTATATAATAACACACATAAGAGGTACTCAATATAACTTAATGTATGCTGACCCGCAAAGATTAAGAGCATTGGTATCTCTTTATTTTATTTTAAAATAAAGTCAGTATTATATTTTGTTTTTTGTGTTGGCAATGTTCTTTTATATTTCAAGCTATTTTCATATCATATAAAATTTATAATATTTATTAATGATAAGCCCATTGAACTGATAATATGAATAGTTATAATATATTTAAACATCAACAACATTTTCTTAATTTGTAACCCCCCAATAACAAATGATTACAATTAAATTCTACCCAGTAAAATTATGTTTGTCAACATTTTCCGACTAAGTGGTAGCTTAATCCGGAAACTTGGTAGCAAATAATGTCAGTATTTCAATAGACAGTAAATTAAAATGATTAAAAATATCGAATCGCAAAATATTTAAGAACATAAAAAAACGGAACAAGATAACTTGTTCCGTTTATGGCTCCTCCAGCTGGGCTCGAACCAGCGACATCATGATTAACAGTCATGCGCT